>Ga0210394_10000158_pt1 | contig 162834 bp, 147 predicted proteins | sample IncBWC12MmetaG_FD_160121 | JGI IMG/M metagenome (GOLD analysis project Ga0210394, IMG submission 160121) | Forest soil microbial communities from Barre Woods Harvard Forest LTER site, Petersham, Massachusetts, United States - Inc-BW-C-12-M | ecosystem: Environmental > Terrestrial > Soil >... | reverse complement strand
GTAATCCGTGTATGGGTTAGTCCAAGCAAGGCGGGAGGATGTTCGCTGAGAACTCCTCCCGCTTTGTGTATCTGCGTCGGGGAGAATTGATCACGTGAGCGTACCTGCGGTGCTCGCGCTGGCCGATGGAACGATTTTTCACGGCCAGTCGATCGGAGCCAAGGGCAACAGCACAGGCGAAGTCGTTTTCAATACCGCCCTCACCGGTTACCAGGAAATTCTCACCGACCCCTCTTACGCCCGTCAGCTCGTCACGCTCACCTGCCCGCACATCGGCAACACCGGCACGACGCCCGAGGACCTGGAATCCTCACAGGTCTATCCCGCGGGCCTCATCATCCGCGAGTTGGCTGCCGTGGCGAGCAGCTGGCGCGCCAACGAGTCGCTGCCGGAGTTTCTCGAGCGCGGCCGCGTGGTCGCGATCGCCGACATCGATACCCGCAAGCTCACGCGCATCCTGCGCGAGAAAGGTGCACAGGCCGGCTGCATCATGACCGGCGAGCAGGTTGACCAGGCCGCCGCTGTGAAGGCGGCGCGCAAGTTTCCGGGACTCAAGGGCATGGACCTGGCGAAGGTCGTCACGACCAAGCGCCGCTTCCAGTGGAACGAGGGGAGCCTGTGGCCGGACGGCGCTCGCGCGCCGATCCGCTCGCAACAGCGCCTGCACGTGGTGGCGTACGACTTCGGCATCAAGCGCAACATCCTGCGGCTGCTGGCGGACGGCGGCTGTCGCATGACGGTGGTGCCGGCGCAGACCAGTGCCGAGGACGCCCTGGCGCTGGAGCCCGACGGCGTGTTTCTGTCGAATGGCCCCGGCGACCCGGAGCCGTGCGAATACGCGATCAACGCCACGAAGAAAATCCTCGCGACTGATGTGCCGGTGTTCGGCATCTGTCTCGGGCACCAGATCCTCGGCCTCGCCGCGGGCGCGCGCACCGTCAAAATGAAGTTCGGCCACCACGGCGCCAATCACCCGGTGCAGGACCTGGAGTCCGGCCGCGTGTTCATCACCAGCCAGAACCACGGCTTTTCGGTGGACGAGAGCTCGCTTCCGGCGGAAGTTCGGCCGACGCACCGCTCGCTGTTCGACGGTTCGCTGCAGGGCATCGCCTTCCGCGAGCGGCCGGCGTTTGGCTTCCAGGGCCATCCGGAGGCGAGCCCGGGACCGCACGACCTGAAGCCCTTGTTCGAGCGGTTCAACCACCTGATGCTGCGGCGCCTGCAGGCGCAGCTGCGAGTGGCGGAGGACACCCTGACCCGCCAGCTGGCCGGTGGCAGCCGCTAAGCGTGCCCAAGCGCACCGACATCGAGAGCATCCTGATCATCGGAGCGGGACCGATCGTCATCGGTCAGGCGTGTGAGTTCGACTATTCCGGCGCGCAGGCCTGCAAGGCGCTGCGCGAAGAGGGCTATCGCGTCATTCTCGTCAATTCCAACCCCGCGACCATCATGACCGATCCGGAGATGGCGGATGCCATCTATATCGAGCCGATCAACGCCCGCACGCTGGCGCGCATCATCGAGAAGGAGCGCCCCGACGCGCTGCTGCCGACCATGGGGGGTCAGACGGCGCTCAACACCGCGCTGGATCTGGCGCGCGAGGGCGTGCTGGAGAAATACCAGGTCGAGCTGATCGCCGCTTCGCGCGCCGCGATCGACATGGCGGAGGACCGCGAGCTGTTCCGCAACGCCATGCGCGAAATCGGACTCGAGACGCCGCAGTCGCAGATCGCGCGCAGCCTCGATGAGGCGCTGGCAATCGCGGGCGAAATTGGCTACCCGGTGGTGGTGCGCCCGTCCTTCACCTTGGGGGGAAGCGGCAGCGGCATCGCCTACAACCGCGAGGAGCTCGAGGAGATCGTGGCGCGCGGGCTGGACGCTTCCCCGACCGGCGAGGTGCTGCTCGAGGAGTCGGTGATCGGCTGGAAAGAATTCGAGATGGAAGTGGTGCGCGATCACCGCGACAACTGCATCATCGTCTGCTCGATCGAGAACCTCGATCCGATGGGAGTGCACACCGGCGACTCGATCACCATCGCACCGGCACTGACCCTCACCGACAAGGAATATCAGCGCATGCGCGACGCCTCGGTGGCGGTGCTGCGCAAGATCGGCGTCGATACCGGCGGCTCGAACGTGCAGTTCGCGGTGAATCCGTCCGACGGGCGGCTGCTGGTGATTGAGATGAATCCGCGCGTGTCGCGCTCCTCGGCGCTCGCCTCCAAGGCCACCGGCTTTCCGATCGCCAAGATCGCCGCCAAGCTCGCCGTGGGTTACACGCTCGATGAGCTGAAAAACGACATCACCGCGGGCGCGACGCCGGCCTCCTTCGAGCCCTCGATCGACTACGTCGTCACCAAGATGCCGCGCTTCACGTTCGAGAAGTTTCCGGCCGCCAATGACCGGCTCACGACCCAGATGAAGTCGGTGGGCGAAGTCATGGCCATCGGCCGCACGTTCCAGGAATCGCTGCAGAAGGCGCTGCGCGGGCTGGAGACCGGCCTGGACGGACTGACTCCGCAGCTGTCGATGCCGCTCACCGACGAGAGCCATGACCGGCTCGCGCACGAGCTGCGCGCGCCGGGGGCCGACCGACTGCTGTACGTGGCGGATGCGTTTCGCGCCGGCTGGCCGGTGGCGCGCGTGGCCGAGCTCACCCACATCGATCCGTGGTTCCTGGCGCAGATCGAGGAGCTGGTGAGGCAGGAAGCCCAGGTGCGCGAACAGGGTCTCGGGGCGCTCAGCGCCGAGCGCCTGCGGGTACTCAAGCGCAAGGGCTTCTCCGACAGCCGCCTGGCGCGACTGGTGGACATGCCGGAGAAGGCGATCCGCGACAGGCGTCACGCGCTCGGCATCGTGCCCGTGTACAAGCGGGTCGACACCTGCGCGGCGGAGTTCGCCACCTCCACCGCCTACCTCTACTCGACCTACGAGGAGGAGTGCGAGGCGAACCCTACGCCGCGGCGCAAGATCATGATCCTGGGGGGTGGACCGAACCGCATCGGCCAGGGCATCGAATTCGACTATTGCTGCGTGCACGCCGCGCTGCAGCTGCGCGAGGACGGCTTCGAGACCATCATGGTCAACTGCAACCCCGAGACCGTCTCCACCGACTACGACACCTCCGACCGCCTGTACTTCGAGCCCCTCACCCTCGAGGACGTGCTCGAGATCCTCGCCAAGGAGCAGCCCGAAGGGGTCATCGTGCAGTTCGGCGGCCAGACGCCGCTCAAGCTGTCGCGGGCGCTCGAGGCGGCCGGTGCGCCGATTATCGGCACCTCGCCCGACTCCATCGACATCGCCGAGGACCGCGAGCGCTTCCAGATACTGGTACGCAATCTCGGACTCAAGCAGCCGGCGAACGCCACGGCGCGCACCGAGGACCAGGCGGTGCGCCTGGCGCGCGAGGTCGGCTTTCCGCTGGTGGTGCGTCCGTCGTACGTGCTCGGGGGACGCGCCATGGAGGTGGTGTTCAACGAGGACGACCTGCGTGCCTACATGACACACGCCATGCGGGTCTCCAACGACAGCCCGGTGCTGCTCGATCGCTTTCTCGACGTCGCCATCGAAGTGGACGTGGACGCGGTGTGCGATGGTGAGGACGTGCTGATCGGCGGCATCATGGAGCACATCGAGCAGGCCGGCGTGCACTCGGGTGATTCCGGCTGCTCGCTGCCGCCCAACAGCCTCACGCGCCAGATGCAGTCCGACCTGCGCGATCAGACGCGCAAGCTGGCGCGCGCGCTGAACGTGGTCGGGCTCATGAACGTGCAGTTTGCGATCCAGAGCGGTGTGATCTACGTCCTCGAGGTCAACCCGCGCGCCTCGCGCACTGTGCCATTCGTCTCCAAGGCGACCGGGCTGCCGCTCGCCAAGATCGCGGCGCGGGTGATGACCGGGCGCAAGCTGAGGCAGCTGGTGGGAGCCGTGGAGCGCGTGCCGGCGTATTTCTCGGTGAAGGAGGCGGTGTTCCCGTTCACCAAGTTCCCCGAAGCCGACCCGATCCTGGGTCCGGAAATGAAGTCGACCGGTGAAGTCATGGGCACCGGGCGCACGTTCGGTGAGGCGTATGCCAAGGCACAGACCGCCTCGGGGGTGGTCCTGCCGCGCCACGGTGTGTGCTTCATCAGCGTGCGCGACCGTGACAAGGGCCCCGCGGTGATGCTGGCCCGCAAGCTCATCGAGCGCGGTTTCGAGCTGCTCGCGACCGAGGGCACCGCGCGCGCGCTCAGCGAGGCCGGCGTCGCCTGCCGCCGCGTGAACAAGGTGCGCGAAGGGCGACCGCACATCGTCGACATGATCAAGAACGACGAAATCGATCTCATCGTCAACACGACCGAAGGCAAGCAGGCGATCCGCGAATCGAACTCGATTCGCCGTGAGGCCGTGCACCGCCGCGTCACCTATTACACGACACTCGCCGCGGGGCTCGCGACCTGCGAGGCGCTCGATCACCTCGACGAAGTCGAAGTGAACCGCCTGCAGGATCTGCACAACGAGGCGTTAAGGGCATGAAGCGCACTCCCATGACGCTGCGCGGCGCCGCGGCGCTGCGCGCCGAGCTCAAGCGGCTGAAGTCGGAAAGCCGGCCGAGCGTCATCAAGGCGATCGCCGAGGCCCGCGGGCATGGGGACTTGTCCGAGAACGCCGAGTATCACGCCGCGCGCGAGCAGCAGGGATTCATCGAGGGCCGCATCAAGAATATCGAGCACAAGCTCGCCAACGCCGAGGTTATCGAACCCGGCAAGCTCCCCAACACCGGCAAGGTGGTCTTCGGTGCTCTGGTGGAGCTCGAAGACCAGGCGGACGGCACGCGGGTGGCGTACCAGGTGGTCGGCGAGGATGAGGCGGATATCCGCGCCGGGCGCATCTCGGTGACCTCGCCCATTGCGCGCGCACTGGTGGGCAAGCGCCAGGGCGAGGTCGTGGACGTGGCCGCCCCCGGGGGCACCCGTTCCTACGAGATCGTCGCGGTGCGCTTCGAATAGCGCACACCTGCCCGCCGCGCCGGAGGAACTTACGCCGCGCACGGGCCAACTAAATCGATGAGCCGGCGTTCCAAGAGCAGCGACAGGTGGCTGAAGGAGCACTTCTCCGATCCGTTCGTACAACGGGCCCAGAGCGAGGGCTGGCGCTCGCGCGCGGTGTTCAAGCTCGAGGAGATCGACCGGCGCGAGCGGCTGCTGAAGCCCGGACAGACCTGCCTTGATCTGGGAGCCGCCCCGGGAGCGTGGAGTCAGTACGCCCGCGGGCGGGTGGGGCGCCACGGCCGGGTCGTCGCCACGGACCTACTCGCCATGCCAGAGCTTCCCGGGGTCGAGTTTGTGCAGGGCGACCTGCGCGAGGAGCAGGTTCTCAATGAGCTCCTCAGGCTCCTGCCGGGACGGCAGGTCGACATCGTTCTTTCGGACATGGCGCCGAACCTGAGCGGGGTCGACGTCATCGATCAGCCGCGATCCGCGTATCTGGCGGAGCTGGCGCTCGAGATGTCCGGGCGCATCTTGAAGCCCGGCGGTGGCGCCCTGATCAAGGTGTTCCAGGGGGCGGGCTTCCGCGAGCTGGTGCAGTCCGCACGCGGCAGGTTCGCCCGTGTGAGGGTGGTGAAACCGGTCGCATCCCGGTCCCGCAGCCCCGAGATGTATTTGCTGGCCATGCAGTTTCGCTTGGTGTAGGTTGTTTTTGAGCCCCCGGCTGCGCGCGTAAGAGGACGGAAGCCTTTGAACGATTTGACAAAGAACATCCTGCTCTGGGTCGTCATCGTGATCGTGCTGCTGCTGGTGTTCAGCCGCTACATGCCGACCAGTGGGCAGCCCCAGGACATCCCGTACTCCACCTTTGTCGAGGATGTGAAGAACAATCGCGTCGAGTCGGTGGTCATGCAGGGCGAGATGGTCTACGGGGTGCACAAGGACAAGTCGACCTTCAAGACCCGCAACCCCGAGACCGACTACACCGCGCTCCTCGGCACGCTGCTGAAGGCAGGCGTCGTCATCGATTCGCGTGAGCCCAAGCAGCCGAATTTCATCGGGCAGCTGCTGCTGCAGATGGCGCCGGCGCTGCTTTTGATACTGGTGTTCCTGTACATGCTGCGGCAGATGCAGGGCGCATCCGGCGGCCGCGGAGCCATGTCCTTCGGCAAGAGCCGCGCGCGCCTCCTGGGCGAGGATCAGGTGAACGTGACCTTCGCGGACGTCGCGGGGGTCGAGGAAGCGAAGCAGGAAGTCGGCGAGATCGTCGACTTCCTCAAGGACCCGGGCAAGTTCCAGAAGCTCGGCGGCAAGATTCCGAAGGGCGTGCTCATGGTGGGCTCGCCGGGAACCGGCAAGACGCTGCTGGCACGCGCCATTGCCGGTGAGGCCAAGGTGCCTTTCTTCACCATCTCCGGCTCCGACTTTGTCGAGATGTTCGTCGGCGTCGGCGCCTCGCGCGTGCGCGACATGTTCGAGCAGGCGAAGAAGCACGCTCCCTGCATCATCTTCATCGATGAGATCGACGCCGTCGGCCGGCACCGCGGTGCGGGGCTGGGCGGCGGTCACGACGAGCGCGAGCAGACGCTCAACCAGCTGCTGGTGGAAATGGACGGCTTCGAGGGCAACGAGGGCATCATCGTCATCGCCGCGACTAACCGTCCCGACGTGCTGGACCCGGCGCTGCTGCGCCCGGGGCGCTTCGACCGCCAGGTGGTGGTGCCGCTGCCGGACGTGCGCGGCCGTGAACAGATTCTGCGCGTGCACATGCGCCGCGTGCCGCTCGCCGATGACGTGAAGCCGGCGCTGATCGCGCGCGGCACGCCCGGTTTCTCCGGCGCGGACCTCGCCAATCTCGTCAACGAGGCGGCGCTGTTCGCCGCCCGGGCCAACAAGCGCATCGTCGGCATGGAGGAATTCGAGCGCGCCAAAGACAAGATCCTGATGGGCACCGAGCGGCGCTCCATGGTCATGAGCGAGGCCGAGAAGCGCATGACGGCCTATCACGAGGCCGGCCACGCGATCGTCGGCATGACGGTTCCGGAGCACGACCCGGTGTACAAGGTCACGATCATTCCGCGTGGCCGGGCGCTGGGGGTCACGCAGTTCCTGCCCGAGCAGGATCGCTACAGCTTCTCCAAGCGCCGGCTGGAGAGCGCGATCACCACGCTGTTCGGCGGGCGCATCGCCGAGGAACTGATCTTCGGACCCGAGTCGGTTACTACCGGCGCCTCGAACGACATCGAGCGCGCCACCGAGCTGGCACGCAACATGGTCACCAAGTGGGGCCTGTCAGACCGCCTCGGGCCGCTGACCTACACCGAGGAGACCGGCGAGGTGTTCCTCGGTCGCAGCGTCACGCAGCACAAGCAGGTCTCGGACGTGACCGCGCACGCCATCGACGAGGAGATTCGCCGAGTCATCGAGAACAACTACCAGCGCGCGCGCCAGATCCTCACCAGCTCCCTCGACAAGCTGCACACGATGGCCGATGCGCTCATGAAGTACGAAACCATCGACGAGGAGCAGCTGAAGGACCTCATGGCGGGTAAGACGCCAAAGCCACCCGCGGGTTGGGACGAAACGCTGTCCAACAAGCCGCCGCAGGCACCGGCGGAGGGGCCGGCGGCCGGTGGCGGACCGATACCGGCGGGCCAGCACTAGAGCTCTGACCGGGCGCAGCCGCGACCGAAGAAGGGGATTTTCGGGGACGCCGTGGATCCGGCCACCGCACCGATGCCGTCTCCACCTGTCCAGCTCCGTTGCGGCGATAAGACCCTCGATCTCACGCGCCCGGCGGTCATGGGCGTGCTGAACGTCACGCCCGATTCATTCTCCGACGGCGGCCGCTTCGTCTCGGTGGTGGCGGCGGTGGAGCAGGGCGTGCGCATGGCCGCCGAAGGCGCTGCGCTCATCGACGTGGGCGGAGAGTCCACCCGTCCCGGCGCCGAGCCCGTCAGCGCGGATGAGGAGTTGCGGCGCGTCATTCCCGTGATCGAGCGGCTGCGCGCGGCCACCACCGCGGTCATCTCGGTCGATACCAGCAAGGCCGAGGTCATGCGGGCCGCGAGCGCCGCGGGCGCCGGGCTCATCAACGATGTGCGCGCGCTGCGCGAGCCGGGGGCACTCGCCGCCGCGGTCGCGAGCGGCTGCGCGGTGTGCCTCATGCATATGCAGGGTGAGCCGCGCACCATGCAGGTTGCGCCGAGTTATGCGGATGTGGTGGCCGAGGTGCGGGCGTTTCTCGCCGCGCGCGTGGCGAGCAGCCTCGCCGCCGGGCTTGGCGCCGAGCGCCTGGCGGTCGATCCGGGATTCGGCTTTGGCAAGACTCTGGAGCACAATCTCACGCTATTGCGCCGCCTGGGTGAGCTGGCGGCGGACGGTGTGCCGGTGTTGGTCGGGTTGTCGCGCAAATCGATGCTGGGCACACTCACGGGTCGTACGTCCGCGGAGCGCGTGTACGGCAGCGTGGCGCTCGCGGTGATTGCCGCGCTCGCTGGTGCGCGCATCGTTCGCGCCCATGACGTGGCAGCCACCGTTGAGGCGCTGAAGGTGGCCGTGGCTGTTCAAGGGGCAGGCTAGGGACGGTTGCTTGTAGGGGGGCTGGATGGCTCGACGATACTTCGGCACGGATGGCGTGCGCGGACGGGTGGGCGAGCACCCGATGACCGCGAACTTCGCCCTGCAGCTCGCCAGCGCTGCGGCCCGCGTGCTCGCGCCCGAGGGCGGCACGGTACTGATCGGCAAGGACACCCGTCTCTCGGGCTACATGTTCGAATCCGCGCTGGAAGCCGGGTTCGTGGCCGCGGGCGTGGACGTCATACTCATCGGGCCGTTACCGACGCCCGGCATCGCCTACATGACACGCCGCTTCAATTGCGATATCGGCGTCGTGATCAGCGCTTCGCACAATCTCTATGACGACAACGGCATCAAGTTCTTCGATGCATCGGGGGGCAAGCTCTCCGACGAGCTCGAAGAGCGCATCGAGGCGGAGCTCGAACAGCCGCCGCTCACGCGCGCGTCCCGCAATCTGGGCCGCGCCACCCGTGCCGACCGCATGCGCACGCACTACCAGGAGTTTTGCGCATCCACGCTGCCGCCGGGTCTGGATCTCTCGGGATTGAAAATCGTGATCGACTGCGCGAACGGCGCCGCTTACAAGGTCGGTCCGCGCATCCTCGCCGATCTCGGCGCAGAGATCGTGCCGATTGGCTGCTCACCCAACGGCAGAAACATCAATGACGGCTGCGGCTCGATGGCGCCCGATCTGCTGCAACTCACGGTGCCCGGAGTCCGCGCCAATGTGGGTCTCGCCCTGGACGGCGACGGCGACCGCCTGGTCATGGTCGATCATCTGGGGCGCATCGTCGATGGCGACCAGCTGCTGTACGTCATCGCAAGCGCGCTGCAGCAGGCGGGCATGTTGCGTGGACCGGTGGTCGGCACCGTGATGAGCAATCTGGGTCTGGAGGTCGCGCTGCGCACCGCCGGCATCGAATTCCGCCGTGCCGCGGTCGGTGACCGCTACGTGCTTTCGATGTTGCGCGAGACGCGCGGCATGCTGGGAGGCGAGACCTCCGGGCATATCCTGTGCCTCGACAAGACCACCACCGGGGATGGACTGGTGAGCGCTCTGCAGGTGCTGGCGGTCATGAAGCAGACCGGCCGGCCGCTCGCGGAGCTGGCTTCCGGGATGCGCAAGTTTCCCCAGGTGCTGCTCAACGTGAAGGTGGCTGAGCGCTTCGACCCCAGCGGCGTGCCCGCGGTACAGCAGGCGGTGGCGCGCATCGAGCAGCGCATGGCCGGCGAGGGCCGCGTCGTGCTGCGGCCGTCGGGGACCGAGCTGGTGATCCGCGTCATGGTCGAGGGCCGCGACGAGGGCGCAACCCGCGCCGCCGCCGACGAGCTTGCGGCAGTGGTCAAAGGCGTCGTCGGCTGACTGACGCAGCGGCCGCGCAACGCCACCCGTGCGGTGGCAGGGACGGATTCACGGCCGAAATTGACCCCGTGAGGGGGCGTTGCGTCACCCCCCCTGCATCGCTATCATCCCGCGCCCTTTGAGAACCCACAGGCGGCCCACTGAGCCGTTCGAGGTCGGTCCATGCGCCGCCCGATTGTTGCCGGAAACTGGAAGATGCACGGGTCGCGCAGCGAGAATGCGCAGCTCGTCGAGGAGCTTTTGGCGCGCTGCCCGGCACACCCGGTTGCGGCGTGCGTGGTATGCCCGCCGTTCGTGTATTTGCAGGAAACCGGCCGGATGCTGCGCGGCTCGGTGTTCAGTCTCGGCGGCCAGGATGTGGGCGCGGACGCGCAGGGCGCCTTCACCGGTGAAGTCTCGGCCGCCATGCTCAAGGATGTGGGCTGCGAGTACGTGATCGTCGGCCACTCCGAGCGGCGCCTGTTGTATCGCGAGAGCGATCAGCTCGTAGCGCGCAAGTTTGGCGCGGCGCATGCCAAGGGCCTGGTACCGATCCTGTGCGTCGGCGAGCAGCTGGCAGATCGCGACGCGGGGCGCACGCGCGAGGTGGTCGCGCGCCAGCTCGACGTGGTGCTGGAACTGTGCGGTGCCGGCGCGCTCGAGCTGGGTGTGGTGGCCTACGAACCGGTGTGGGCGATCGGCACCGGCCGCAACGCCACGCCCGAGCAGGCGCAGGATGTACACGAGTTCATCCGCGCCCGCATCGGGGCCCGGGATGCTAGAATCGCGGCCGCCACGCGCATTCTTTATGGCGGCAGCGTCAAGGCCGGCAATGCGGCGGAGCTGTTCGCGATGCCGGACGTCGACGGCGGTCTGATCGGTGGCGCCTCGCTGAAGGCGGATGAGTTCCTGACAATCCTGGCCGCTGGCGGACTGGGATGAGTGAGTTTTGCCGATGTGGCGTCTGATTCTTACCTTTGTGCAGTTGTTCTCGGCGATAGCCATCATTCTTCTGGTGCTGCTGCAGCGTGGCAAGGGGGCGGAGGCCGGCGCCGGTTTCGGTGCGGGCGCTTCCGGCACCGTGTTCGGCGCACGGGGTGCGACGACGGCGCTGTCGCGCGCCACCGCCATTCTGGCCGCGATCTTCATGATCAACAGTCTTGCGCTTGCCTACATGGGCATGCGCCCGGCCGAGGCGCCGAAGACGATCCTCGACGAGGCCGCCAGCAGCAAACCGGCGGCAAGCGCGGGCAAGCCCGCGCCGCCGCCGGCCTCCGCACCGGCTGGCACGCCGGCTTCTGCGCCGGTTTCCACGCCCGCTCCGGCGCCAGCGCCGAAGTGAGGCAGGTGCGCCGCCGCGCAGTCCTGATTTGCCGACGTGGTGGAATTGGTAGACACACTAGCTTGAGGGGCTAGCGCCGCAAGGCGTGTCGGTTCGAATCCGACCGTCGGCACCAAAACGCCTGACCGCGCTGCTACAATGCGCACCTCTCTGTGGGGGCAGGTCGCGGTTCGATCTGCCTTTTTTACGCACCACAAACGCGCAATGCTGTCGAACTACCTGCCCATCCTGATTTTCCTGATCATTGCCGCCGGCCTGGCCGTGGTCCTGCTCGCGCTTGGCACCGGCATCGGGCGCTATTTCGCCCGTTTCCACGATGATCGCGCCAAGCTCTCGCCTTACGAGTGCGGCTTTGAGGCCTTCGAGGACAGCCGCAGGAAATTCGACGTGCGCTATTACCTGGTTGCGATCCTGTTCATCGTGTTCGATCTGGAGATCGCGTTCCTGTTTCCGTGGGCCGTTGCGCTCGGCAAGATAGGGCTCGCCGGCCTCGTTGCAATGAGCATCTTTCTCGCGATTCTCGTGGTCGGGTTCATCTACGAGTGGAAGAAGGGAGCGCTCGAGTGGGACTAGCGGTCGAGGACCCGGAGGGTTTCGCGCAGCGCGGCTTCTTCACGACGCAGGTGGACAGCCTGGTCAACTGGGCGCGCACCGGGTCACTGTGGCCGATGACTTTCGGACTCGCGTGTTGCGCGGTGGAAATGATGCACGCCGGGGCCTCACGCTACGACCTCGATCGCTTCGGCGTGGTGTTCCGTGGCAGCCCGCGCCAGTCCGACGTCATGATCGTCGCCGGGACGCTGGTCAACAAGATGGCTCCGGCGCTGCGCAAGGTGTATGACCAGATGGCCGAGCCACGCTGGGTCATTTCCATGGGCTCCTGTGCGAACGGCGGCGGCTACTATCATTATTCGTACGCCGTCGTGCGCGGCTGTGACCGCATCGTGCCGGTCGATGTGTACGTTCCCGGTTGCCCGCCGACCGCGGAAGCACTGGTGTACGGCATCCTGCAGCTGCAGAAGAAGATTGCCCGCACGAGCACGATCGCCAGATAAGCGCGCATGGAGTGGGACAACGCTTGAGCGAGCGTACCGAAGCTCTCGCCCTGAAAGTCGACGCGCAGCTGGCCGGCAGCGTGCGGCGCCGGCCCGCGCTCGCGCACGAGCTGGCGTACGAAACCGATGCGGGCCCGCTGCTCGCCGTGTGCCGCACCCTGCGCGATGCGCCGGACCTGAGGTTCGAGATGCTCATGGATCTGGCGGGCGTCGACTACCTCGACTACGGTCGCGATGAGTGGCAGACCGCGAGCGCCACCCGTTCCGGTTTCAGCCGCGGCCGCGTGGCGCGCAGCGAGCCGCCCGACCCGAACGGCGCGGGCCGCTTCGCCGTGGTCTACAACCTGCTGTCCATCAGCCACAACCAGCGGCTGCGGCTGGCGGTGAAGTGCCCCGATTCCGCCGAGCCGGTAATCGATTCGGTGGTGGACCTGTGGGCGAGCGCCAACTGGTTCGAGCGCGAGGCGTTCGACCTGTTCGGCATTCTGTTCCGCGGCCACCCCGACCTGCGCCGCATCCTCACCGACTACGGTTTCATCGGGCATCCGTTCCGCAAGGACTTTCCGCTCATCGGCAACGTCGAAGTGCAATACGACCCTGACAAGCAGCGGGTCGTGTATCGGCCGGTGAGCATCACACCCCGGGTACTGGTGCCGAAGGTCATCCGCCATGACCACCGCTACGAACCAGCACTCAAGGATCCGCAGGTGCCGCGCTGATGGCCGCCACACCGTTATCCGAGATTCGCAACTACACCATGAATTTCGGGCCTCAGCACCCGGCCGCCCACGGGGTGCTGCGGCTGGTGCTGGAGATGGACGGCGAAGTGATCCAGAAGGCCGATCCACACATCGGGTTGCTGCATCGCGGCACCGAGAAGCTTGCGGAGTCGAAGCCCTTCAACCAGTCGATCGGTTACATGGACCGGCTCGACTACGTGTCCATGATGTGCAACGAGCACGCCTATGTACTCGCGATCGAGCGCCTGCTCGGCATCGAACCGCCGGAGCGCGCGCAGTACATCCGCGTCATGTTCGATGAGATCACGCGCATACTGAATCACCTCATGTGGCTCGGCGCTCACGGCCTCGACATCGGCGCTATGACGGTGTTCCTGCTGTGCTTCAAGGAGCGCGAGGAGCTGATGGACGTCTACGAGGCGGTATCCGGCACGCGCATGCATGCCACCTACTACCGCCCCGGCGGCGTGTACCGCGATCTGCCCGATGCGATGCCGAAGTATCAGGCCTCCAGGTGGCGCTCGCCGAAGGAGGCCGCACGCATGAACGAGGCGCGCGCCGGCACCATGCTGGATTTCATCCAGGCTTTCACCGCGCGCTTTCCGTCCGCCATCGACGACTACGAGACGCTGCTCACCGACAACCGCATCTGGAAGCAGCGCACAGTCAACATCGGGGTGGTGTCGCCGGAGCGCGCCCTGCAGCTGGGCTTCTCAGGCCCCATGCTGCGCGGCTCAGGCATTGCCTGGGACCTGCGCAAGAAGCAGCCCTACGAAGTGTACGAGCGCATGGATTTCGATGTGCCGCTGGGCGTGAATGGCGACTGCTACGACCGCTACCTGGTGCGCGTCGAAGAGATGCGCCAGGCGAACCGCATCGTCCGTCAGTGCGTGGAGTGGCTGCGCGCGCATCCGGGAGCGGTGATGATCGATGACCGCAAGGTGCGCCCGCCCTCGCGCGCGCAGATGAAAGACGACATGGAGTCCCTCATCCATCACTTTAAGTTCTTCACCGAAGGCTATGAAGTACCGGAAGGAGAGACCTACGCTGCCGTGGAAGCCCCCAAGGGCGAGTTCGGCATCTTCCTGGTATCGGATGGCGCCAACAAACCGTATCGCCTCAAGTGCCGGGCGCCGGGGTTCCCGCACCTGGCGGCGCTCGAGGAGATGTGCCGCGGCCACATGCTCGCCGACGTGGTGGCGGTGATCGGCTCGCAGGACATCGTGTTCGGGGAAATCGACCGTTGAGCAACGAGCCTTCCAACGGCGCTGCGCGCGCCAACGGGCCCGACGGCAAGCCGCAGCTGCTGTCGGAGCACAGCCGTGCGGAAATCGATCGCTGGGTCGCGAAGTTTCCGCCCGGGCGCCAGCGCTCGGCGTGCATCGCGGCGCTGCGTGCGGCCCAGGAGCAGAACAACGGCTTTCTCACTGCGCCGCTCATGGATGCGGTGGCGGAGTACCTGAGGCTCGCGCCGATCCAGGTGTACGAGGTCGCGGCCTTCTATTCGATGTTCGAGACGCACCGCTGCGGCCGGCATCACGTCAGCATCTGCACCAACATCTCCTGCATGCTGAACGGCGCCGAGGAGCTGGTGGCGCACGCCGAAGCCAGGCTCGGCATTAAGATGAACGAGAGTACCGCCGACGGCCGCATCTTTCTCAAGCGGGAGGAGGAGTGTCTCGCGGCATGTACCGGCGCGCCGATGATGATGGTGGATCACGTGTTCCATGAGCACCTCACGCCGGCGGCGCTCGACAGCATCCTGGAGGGCCTGAAATGAGCGCGGCCGCGGGCGCCTGGGCTGAGCGGATGAACCTGGGGGTGTTCGAGCCGCTGCACCTCGAGCGCCCGTGGACGCTCGCCACCTACCGCACCATCGGCGGTTACCAGGTGTGGGAGCGGCTGCTGCGGGACAAGCCGCCCCGCGAGCAGATCATCGATGCGGTGAAGGCTTCCGGGCTGCGCGGCCGCGGCGGCGCCGGCTTTCCCACCGGGACCAAGTGGAGCTTCATGCCGCGCAACTCCCCGGTGCAGAAGTACCTGGTGTGCAATTCGGATGAGAGCGAGCCCGGCACCTGCCACGATCGCGACATCCTGCGCTACAACCCGCACGCCCTCATCGAGGGCCTGGCGATTGCCGGCTACGCCACCAACTCCACGGTTGCCTACAACTACATTCGCGGCGAGTTCCTGGGCGAGCCGGTGCCACGCTTCGAGGCGGCGCTCGCGGAAGCCTATGCGGCGGGACTGCTCGGCAAGAACGTGCTGGGGAGCGGCGTCGACTTCGACCTGCACACCTTCGTCGGCGCCGGCGCCTACATCTGCGGCGAGGAGACCGCGCTGCTCGACTCCCTCGAGGGCAAGCCCGGCAAGCCGCGCTTCAAGCCGCCGTTCCCGGCGAATTTCGGCCTGTACGGCGCGCCCACCACCATCAACAACACGCTGAGCTTCGCGTCCGTGCCGACCATTCTGCGCAAGGGTCCGGCCTGGTTCGCGGCGCTCGGGCCGGCGAACTCCGGCGGCACGGTGATCTACTCGGTCTCCGGCCACGTGGCCAGGGCCGGCAACTTCGAGCTGCCGCTGGGCATCCCGTTCGCGGATCTGCTCGAGCTCGCCGGCGGCGTGCGGGCGGGCCGCAGACTCAAGGCGGTGATCCCCGGTGGGTGCTCGGTGCCGGTCGTTCCCGGCGACATCATGCTCAAGACGAATATGGACTACGACTCCGTGAAGGCGGCCGGCTCGGCCCTCGGCACCGGCGCGGCCATCGTGATGGACGAGACCACGTGCATGGTGCGGGTGCTGGAGCGCATCTCGCGCTTCTACATGTCGGAGTCCTGCGGCCAGTGCACCCCGTGCCGCGAGGGCACGGGCTGGATGAACCGCCTGCTGAAGCGGGTGCTCGCGGGTGAGGCGCGTCGCGAGGAGCTTACGCTGCTGCTGGACGTCGCGAACCGCATCGAGGGGCACACCATCTGTGCGTTCGGCGATGCCTCGGCCTGGCCGGTGCAGAGCTTCCTCAAGCACTACCGGCACGAGTTCGAATACATGATCGATCACGGTGGCCGCAGCCTCGTGAGCGACTCGCTGGGGGCGCAGGCGGCGTAAGCCGCGCGCACGGACAACAGCATGGCGGATGACCTGGTCAACATCGAGATCGACGGCGTGCCGGTGAAGGTGCGCAAGGGCGAGATGCTCATACGCGCCACCGATGCGCACGGCGCTTACGTGCCGCGCTTCTGCTACCACGAGAAGCTCTCGATCGCGGCCAACTGCCGCATGTGTCTGGTGGAGGTGGAGAAGGCGCCCAAGCCCCTGCCTGCCTGCGCCACCCCGGTGATGGAAGGGATGAAGGTCTTCACCAAGTCCGCGCGCGCCATCGGCGCGCAGCGCGCCACCATGGAGTTCCTGCTCATCAATCATCCGCTCGACTGCCCGATCTGCGACCAGGGCGGGGAGTGCGAGCTGCAGGACCTGGCGGTCGGCTTCGGCCGCGACCTATCCCGCTACCACGAGGGCAAGCGGGCGGTGCCGGACGAGAATCTGGGTCCCCTCATCGCCACCGACATGACGCGCTGCATTCATTGCACGCGCTGCATCCGCTTCACCGAGGAGATCGCCGGCATCCAGGAGCTCGGCATGATCGGTCGCGGCGAGCACATGAAGGTACGCACCTATATAGAGAGCACGGTGAATCACGAGCTCTCCGGCAACGTCATCGACCTGTGCCCGGTGGGCGCGCTGGTCTCCAAGCCCTACCGCTTCAGCGCGCGCGCCTGGGAGATGAGCTCCACGCCGCTGATTTCCCCGCACGATCCGGTGGGCACGAATCTGTTCGGCCATGTGCTGCGCGGCAAGCTGATGCGGGTCGTGCCGCGCGAGAACGAGGCGATCAACGAGACCTGGATCGCCGACCGTGACCGCTTCAGCTACGAGGGCGTATACAGCCCCGATCGCCTCGCGACCCCGCTGCTGCGCCGCGGGGACACCTGGGTCGAGACCGACTGGGAGAGCGCGCTCGCGCAGGTCGCGCAAGGGCTGCGCGCGCGCGCCGCCGACCTCGGTGTCCTGGTGAGCAGCTCGAGCACGCTCGAAGAGCTGTATCTGGCGGGGCGCATCGCGCGCGGACTGAACAGCCACAATGTCGATCACCGCCTGCGCCAGCGCGATTTCCGCGACCAACATGCGGATCCCGTGTTTCCAGGTCTGGGCATGCGCATCGCCGAGGTCGATTCGCTCAACGCGCTGCTGGTGATCGGGGCGAACCTGCGCCGCGAGGTGCCGATTCTCGCGCATCGCGTGCGCAAGGCGGCCGTGCGCGGCGCGCAGGTGGCGATGCTGAACCCGGCGCGCTTCCCGTATCTGTTCCCGGTGAAGGCGCACCTGACCTCCGCGCCCGCCGATCTGGTGGCGGATCTGATTGCCGTCGTCGCCGCAGCAAGCGCCGCGGCGGGCAAGCCCGTGCCCCGGCACCTCGGCGCCGCGGTGGGCGAGGCGCGCATCACCGACGCGCATCGGGCGGCCGCGCAGGTGCTGCTCAGCGGGGAGAAGCGTGCGGTCTGGCTCGGCGCTCTGGCGGCACGTCATGCGGCTTTCGCAGACCTGCGCGCGCTCGCCGCGGCGCTGGCGCAGATCACCGGGGCGTCTTTGGGCCGCCTCGCCGAAGGCGGCAACGCCGCCGGCGCCTATCTCGCCGGCGCGATCCCGCATCGTGAGGCGGGCGTCAAACCGGTGGCGCAGGCGGGCCTCACCGCGCGCGACATGCTGGAGAATCCCCTGCGGGCCTATCTGTTGTTCGGCGGTCTGGAACCCTCGATGGATGCGCTCGCTCCCGAGAGCCTGCGCACCCTCGCCCGGGCGGAATTCGTGGTCGCGGTGACGCCGTTCGCCAGCGAGGAGCTCAAGCGCGTCGCCCACCTGTTGCTGCCGATGGGAACGTTCGCCGAGACCTCCGGCACGTACGTGAACTGCGAGGGGCTGTGGCAAAGCCAGACCGGGGCGGCCGTGCCGGTGGGCGAGGCGCGTCCGGGCTGGAAGGTGCTGCGGGTACTCGGCAACCTGCTCGGCCTTGCGGGCTTCGAATACCAGTCCTCCGGGGACGTCCTGCACGAGGTGCGCCAGGCATGCGAGGGGGTCAGACCGGCAGGCTACCAGGGCACTCACGCGGTGAGGGAGGCCGATGAGAGCGGCACCGCGGCCGGCGCGGCGCTGGTGGATGTGCCCATGTACCAGACGGATGCGCTGCTGCGACGCGCGCCGTCGCTGCAGAAGACGCGTGAAGGCCGCACGCCGGCCGTGACGTACTGAAACCAAGAGCGGAAAGCGCACGTGCTCGAGACGCTCGCAACCACCTGGCTGTCCCTGCCGGACTACGCACGCTCCACGGTGTGGATACTGGTGATCACGGTGGGGCTGATCATTTGCGTGGCGCTGCTGACCTTGTGGGAGCGCAAGATCATCGGCTGGATGCAGCTGCGACGCGGGCCGAACCGCGTGCGCCTGTTCGGCCTGCTGCCCGGGGTGGGTCAGCCGTTCGCCGACGTGCTCAAGCTCCTCATGAAGGAAGTCATCATCCCGACGAATTCCAACAAGTTCCTGTTCCGGCTCGCGCCCATCATCGCACTGGTCCCGGCGTTCGCCGCCTGGGCGGTGATTCCGCTGTCCCCGACGGTGGTGGTGTCGAAGGCCGACGCGGGCCTGCTGTACCTGCTGTCCCTCACCTCGATGGGTGTGTACGGGGTCATCATCGCCGGCTGGGCGGCAAACTCGAAATACGCGTTCCTCGGCGCGATGCGCTCCGCCGCGCAGATGGTGGCCTATGAGATCGCCATGGGCTTTGCGCTGGTCGGCGTGCTCATGGCCACCGGCAGCATGAATCTCGGCAACATCGTGCGCACCCAGGAGGGCGGGCTGCTGTCCTGGAACTGGTTCTGGCTGTTTCCGCTCCTGATGGTGTATTTCATCTCGGGGATCGCGGAGACCAACCGCGCGCCATTCGACGTCGCCGAAGGCGAATCCGAGATCGTTGCGGGCTTTCACGTCGAGTACTCCGGCATCGCGTTCGCGCTGTTCTTCCTCGCCGAATACGCCAACATGATCCTGATCTCGACCCTGACCGCGGTATTCTTCTTCGGCGGCTGGCAGGGCCCGCTGCAGGGGTACCCCGGCCTGGGCGACACCTTCCTCGGACAACCGAGCTTCCTGTGGTTGTTTCTCAAGGTGTTCTGCCTGGTGTTCCTGTTCCTGTGGTTCCGGGCGACCTTCCCGCGCTACCGCTACGACCAGATCATGCGCCTGGGGTGGAAGGCGCTGATCCCGGTGACCCTGGTGTGGATCGGCGTGGAGATGCTGTTGGCCGTGTATCGCATCGGACCCTGGTCGCGCCCCTGGTACCACTGACGGGATGCATCGATGGCTGTAAATCCGCTCAAGACCTTCCTGCTGCCCGAGCTCGTGAAGGGGCTCATGGTCACGGCCCGCACCCTGGTCAGCCGCAAATTCACCCTCAACTATCCGGAAGAGAAGACCCCGCAGTCGCCGCGCTTTCGTGGCCTGCACGCGCTGCGCCGCTACCCGAACGGCCAGGAGCGCTGCATCGCCTGCAAGCTGTGCGAGGCGGTGTGCCCGGCGGTGTGCATCACCATCGACTCGGATGTGGCGCCCGACGGCACGCGGCGCACCACGCGCTATGACATCGATCTTTTCAAGTGCATCTACTGTGGCTTCTGCGAGGAGGCCTGCCCGGTGGATGCCATCGTGCTCACCCGCATTCTCGAGTACCACATGGAGCGGCGCGGCGAGAACATCATGAGCAAGGACAAGCTGCTCGCGGTCGGTGAACGCTACGAGGCGATGATCGCCGCCGACCGGGCGGCGGACGCGCCCTACCGATGAACACGCGCCTCAAGCCTCGCGCCCCCAAGGGCCGCCCATGCTGATCGAGGCGCTGTTCTATGTGTTCGGCGCCGTCCTCATCGCCGCGGCGCTCGCGGTGATCAGCACGCGCAACCCGGTGTACTCGGCGCTGGCGCTGGTCATGTGCTTTCTCACCTCGGCGGCGATCTGGCTGTTGATCGAGGCGGAGTTTCTCGCCGTAGTGCTGGTACTGGTATACGTCGGCGCGGTCATGGTGCTGTTCCTGTTCGTGGTCATGATGCTCGACGTTGACCTGGCGGAGCTGCGCCAGGGATTTACCCGCTTCGCCTGGCTCGGCTGGCTCACCGCGCTGGCGGTGATCGTGGAGATCGTCGGAGTGGTATGGGCGCGCGGTGGACTCGGCATCGACGCCGGCCGCGGTGCAACGCCCACGGCGGCGAGCTACAGCAACACGCTCGAACTCGGGCGCGTGCTGTATACCCGCTACGCCTACCCCTTTGAACTCGCAGCCATGCTGCTGCTGGTGGCGATCGTGGCGGCCATCGCGCTCACCATGCGCCGCCGCCCGGGCCTCAAGAAACAGGACGTCAGCCGTCAGGTGGCGGTGCGGCGCGCCGACCGGCTGCGCATCGTGCAAATGGACGCGGAGAAGCGCCCATGATCACGCTGGCGCAGCTGCTGACGCTGTCGGGGATCCTGTTCTCACTCGCCATTGCCGGCGTTTTCCTCAACCGCAAGAACGTCATTCTGCTGCTGATGTGCGTGGAACTGCTGCTGCTCGCCGCGAACTTCAACTTCATCGCGTTTTCGCGCTATCTCTCGGACATCAACGGTCAGGTGTTCGTGTTCTTCATCCTCACCGTGGCCGCGGCCGAGTCGGCGATCGGACTCGCCATCCTGGTGGTGCTGTTCAGGGAACGGCGCAGCATCAACGTCGAAGACCTGAACACGCTGAAAGGCTGATCGCGAGCATGAACCCCACCGCGCTGATCAGTGTGCCGCTGCTGCCGCTCGTGGCCGCCGTCATCGCGGGCCTGGGCGGGCGCCTCATCGGGCGCGCCGGCGCGCATACCGTCACCTGTGCGGCGGTGGCGATTTCCTGCGGGCTGTCGCTCATGGTGCTGAAGCAGATCTACTGGGACGGCGTGCCGGCGTACGACGCGCCGGTGTACACCTGGCTGGTCAGCGATGGCATGCACATGGAGGTCGGCTTCCTCATCGACCGGCTCACCGCGCTGATGATGGCGGTGGTGACGTTCGTGTCGCTGTGCGTGCACGTCTACACCATCGGCTACATGAGCGATGACCCCGGCTACACGCGCTTTTTCAGCTACATCTCGCTGTTCACTTTCTCCATGCTCATGCTGGTCATGGCGAACAACTTCATGCAGCTGTTCTTCGGCTGGGAAGCGGTGGGCCTGGTGTCGTATCTGCTGATCGGCTTCTGGTACACGCGCCCGAGCGCGATCTTTGCCAATCTCAAGGCCTTCATCGTCAATCGCATTGGCGACTTCGGCTTCGTGCTGGGAATTGCCGGCATCGCCTATTTCACGCACTCGCTCGCCTATCGTGACGCGTTCGCCGCGGCTCCGCAGATCGCGCACGCGCTCATTGCCGTGAGCTCCACTTCTGCCGTCGGGGCGCTGACGCTGATCTGCATCTGCCTGTTTATCGGCGCCATGGGCAAGTCGGCGCAGGTGCCGCTGCACGTATGGCTGCCCGACTCGATGGAGGGTCCGACGCCCATCTCGGCACTCATTCATGCCGCCACCATGGTGACGGCCGGCATTTTCATGGTGGCGCGCATGTCCCCGCTGTTCGAATACTCCGACACGGCGCTGTCGTTCGTGCTGGTGATCGGCGCCACCACCGCGTTCTTCATGGGTCTGCTCGGGGTAGTCAACAACGACATCAAGCGGGTGATCGCCTACTCGACACTCTCGCAGCTGGGATACATGACCGTGGCGCTGGGCGTTTCCGCCTATGGTGCGGCAATCTTTCACCTGATGACCCACGCGTTTTTCAAGGCGCTGCTGTTCCTCGCCGCCGGCTCGGTCATCATCGCCCTGCACCACGAGCAGGACATGCGCCGCATGGGCGGGCTCGCCAGGTACATGCCGATCACGGCCGTGACCTGCTGGATCGGCGCGCTGGCGCTCATCGGCACGCCGTTCTTCTCCGGCTTCTACTCCAAGGACGCGATCATCGAGGCGGTCGGCGAGTCGCACCGCTTCGGAAGCACCTACGCCTACTGGTGCGTGCTGTGCGGGGTGTTCGTGACCGCGTTGTATACCTTCCGCATGCTGTTCCTCACGTTTCATGGACCGGAGCGGTTCCGCGCGGCCGCCGACCCTCATGCGGCGCACGACGGCGGGCCCGCTGATGACGGGCACGAGCACGGGCACGGCGGCGCCCCCCACGAGAGTCCGGCGGTGGTGACACTGCCGCTCATTGCACTCGCCATCCCGTCCATCCTCATCGGCGCACTCACCGTCGGCCCGGTGTTGTTCGGCGGCTACTTCGGGCATTCGATCTTCGTGCTCAGCGGCAACGACGTGGTCGGCACGCTCAGCGCCGACTTCGGCGGCGCCGTGCAGTTCGCGCTGCGCGGACTGTTCAAGCTGCCGTTCCTGCTGGCGCTCGCCGGCGCCGCCACGGCCTGGGCGTGTTTCCTGTGGCGGCCGCTGTGGGCGGATGAGGTGCAGCGTGCGCTCGGCTGGCTCTACCGTCTGCTCATCAACAAGTACTACTTCGACTGGTTCAATGAGCAGGTGCTCGCCGCGCTCACGCGGCTCATCGGGGTGGGCTTATGGAGGGGGGGCGATGAGGCGCTGATCGACGGCGCGATGGTCAACGGCAGCGCCGCAACCGTGGGTTGGGTCGGGAGCGTGCTGCGGCGCGTGCAGAGCGGTTACCTCTACAGTTACGCGTTCTGGATGATGATCGGCCTGGCGGTGCTGCTCGGCTGGTTCCTGGCGCACGCCCGCTACTGAAGCCTTGGCCGACGCCATGCACGGTCTGCTGTCAATCCTCATCTGGTTGCCGATCGCCGCGGGGGTGCTGATCGTGCTGCTCGGCGATCGCAACATCGTGGCCGGGCGCTGGCTGGCGCTGCTCGCCTCGGTGGCGACGCTGGCGCTGTCGGTGCCGCTGTGGAGCTCGTTCGACACCGGCACCGCGGCGCTGCAGTTCCCGGAGAAGCTGCCATGGATTCCGCGCTTCGACGCCTGGTACGCGCTCGGCGTGGACGGCATCTCGCTGCCGCTGATCGTGCTCACCGCGTTCATGACGGTACCGGTCGTGATCGCCGGCTGGCGGGTCATCGACACGCGCCCGGCGCAGTACTACGCCGCCTTCCTCATCATGGAAGGCCTGATGATCGGGGTGTTTTCCGCCACCGACGCGCTGCTGTTCTACTTTTTCTGGGAGGCGATGCTGATTCCGATGTTCCTCATCATCGGCATCTGGGGCGGGCCGCGACGCGTGTACGCGACCATCAAGTTCTTCCTGTACACGTTCCTGGGTTCGGTGTTCATGCTGACGGCGCTGATCTACATGTACGTGAAGGGCGGCAGCTACTCGATCGCGAGCCTCCAGGCTCTGCCGCTCACGCTGGTCGAGCAGCGCTGGATCTTCCTCGCGCTGCTGCTCGCCTTCGCGGTGAAGGTGCCGATGTTCCCGGTGCACACCTGGCTGCCGGATGCGCACGTCGAGGCGCCCACCGGTGGATCAGTGATCCTGGCGGCCATCATGCTGAAGATGGGCGGCTACGGTTTTCTGCGCTTCAGCCTGCCGGTTGCGCCCGACGCAAGCCGCGAGCTCGACCTGCTGGTGATCGCGCTGTCGCTGATCGCGGTGATCTACATCGGCTTCGTCGCGCTGGTGCAGCAGGATATGAAGAAGCTCATCGCGTACTCCTCGATTGCGCACATGGGTTTCGTCACGCTCGGAGCCTTCGTCATCTATGAGATCGTGCGCAACACCGGCAGCGTGCAGGGCGCCGGCATGGGGCTCGATGGGGCGATGGTGCAGATGGTCTCGCATGGCCTGATTTCCGGGGCGCTGTTTCTGTGCGTCGGCGTACTGTACGACCGCGTGCACAGCCGCCAGATCGCCGACTACGGCGGCGTGGTCAACACCATGCCGGTATTCGCAGCTTTCATGGTGCTGTTTGCGCTGGCCAACACCGGGCTGCCCGGAACCTCCGGGTTCGTCGGCGAGTTCCTGGTGATCATCGCCAGCTTCAGGGCGAGCTTCTGGTACTCGCTGCTGGCGGCGGTGACGCTGGTGCTGGGCGCTGCCTACACGCTGTGGCTGGTGAAGCGCGTGATATTCGGGGCGGTCGCGAGCCCGCGCGTCGCGGCGCTCGAGGACCTGAACGGCCGCGAATTCATCGTGCTGACCGCGCTCGCGCTGGCGGTGCTGGTGGTCGGAGTGTGGCCCGCGCCGCTGCTGAAGGTCATGCAGCCCTCCATCCAGCATCTGGTCAGCCAGGCGCTCGCCACCAAGCTATGAACTGGTCCAGCCTTGCTGCGGCGGTGCCGGAGATCTGCCTGGCGGCGGCAATCTGCGTCATCCTGCTGGTGGACGTGTTTGCCGGCGAGCGGCGCCGCGGGCTCACCCCCACGCTGACGCTGCTGGCGCTCGCGGTGGGCGCCGGGCTCACCGTGCAGTACGGACACGTCACGCAGCGCACCGTGCTGTTCGAGGGCATGTACGTTGCCGATGAGCTTGGCTTCGCGCTGAAGCTGGCCGCCTTCCTGTTCGTCGCGGTGGCGCTGCTGTATTCGCGCACCTATCTCGAGAACCGCAGCATCCTGCGCGGCGAGTACTACGTGCTGGCGCTCACCGCGCTGCTGGGCATCTTCGTGCTGGTGTCCGCCAACAGCCTGCTGACCGTTTATCTCGGGGTGGAGCTGCTGGCCCTGTCGGTGTATGCCCTGGTGGCGTTCGACGACTCGGGCATCTCGGCCGAGGCCGCCATGAAATACTTCGTGCTCGGCGCCATCGCCTCCGGGGCGCTGCTGTACGGCATGTCGCTGATCTATGGGCTGACGGGGACACTGGACCTGGGGGAGATCGCCGCGCGGCTGCAGGCGCCGTTCAGTCCCGGTGTGATCCTCGGCCTGGTCTTCATCGTGGTCGCGGTGGCCTTCAAGCTCGGGGCCGTGCCGTTTCACATGTGGCTGCCGGATGTGTACGAGGGCGCGCCCACCAGTGTGACGCTGTTCATCGGCACCGCACCGAAGATCGCCTATTTCGCGCTCACGCTGCGGCTGCTGGCACAGGGCCTCGCCGGCACCGAGTCGCAGTGGTCGCAGATGCTGGCCGCGCTTGCGGTAATGACGCTGGTCGTCGGCAACGTGGTCGCGATCGTGCAGACTAACCTCAAGCGCATGCTCGCCTACTCGACCATCGCCAACGTCGGCTTCATCGTGCTGGGGTTTGTGGCCGGCACGCCCGACGGCTACGCGGCGGCGCTCTACTACACCCTGGTGTATGTGCTGGTGGCGCTCGGTTCCTTCGGTGTGATCCTGCTGGCGAGTGCCAAGGGCTTCGAGGCGGACCAGCTCGAGGACTACAAGGGCCTGTACCAGCGCGATCCGCCGCTGGCGCTGGCCATGATGGTGCTGATGTTCTCGACCGCCGGAGTGCCGCCGCTGGTCGGCTTCTGGGCGAAGCTGCGGATCTTTCAGGTGCTGTGGGAAACCCACCACCTGTGGCTGGTGGTCATCGCGGCCGCCACGTCGGTGGTGGGCGCCTACTACTACCTGCGCGTGATCAAGCTCATGTACTTCGATGAGCCGGCGCCGCACCTGCCGCCGGCGCAGGCTGCGGCGGGCGTGCGCCTGGCGCTGGGACTGAATGCCGCGGCGGTGCTGCTGCTGGGGCTGCTGCCCGGGCCGCTGCTGGACCTGTGCGCGCGGCTGATCCACTGAGCGGGGCGGGGAATCCCCCTGGAGTGCGCGCGCCGCGCGCGGTGTGATGAAGAGATAGAAACAAGGAGTTCAGATGACACGCATGTTCCGTCTCGCGTCCCCGCTGTACCTGGCGTTCGTGGGCGCGCTGGTCCTGGTTCTGGTCACGACCCACGCGCAGGCCGGCCCGCAATATCGCATTGCCCACGAAGTGCCCCTGCCCGGGGACGAGGGCTGGGACTACCTCGCGTTCGAACCCGGTGGTCATCGCCTCTTCATCGCTCACGGCACGCGTGTACAGGTCATTGATACCGACAAGCTGGCGGTGGCGGGCGAGATTGCCGATACCCCGGGCGTGCATGGGATCGCGCTCGCTCCTGACCTCGGCCGCGGCTACATCAGCGCCGGGCGCTCGGGCGTCATCGTCGTCTTTGATCTGAAGACGCTCGCGCGGCTCAAGGAGATCAAGACCACCGGCGAGAACCCCGATTCCATCCTCTACGACGTCGCCAGCCACCGCGTGTTCACGTTCAATGGGCGCGGGCGCAACGCGACCGCGGTCGATGCAAAGACCGACGAAGTCATCGGCACCATCGCACTGGACGCCAAACCTGAGTTTGCGGTCTCGGACGGCAAGGGCCGCATCTACGTGAACCTCGAGGACAAGAACAGCCTCGCGGTGATCGATCCGCTAAAGCTCAGCGTCACCTCGGTGTGGCCGATCAGCGGTTGCGAGGAACCCTCGGGCCTGGCGCTCGATGCCGCCGGGCAGCATCTGTTCTCGGTGTGCGGCAACAAGGTCATGGCGCTGATCGATGCCGCCTCGGGTCACGTGCTGGGCACCGCACCCATCGGCGAGGGCGTCGACGCGGCGGCTTTCGATCCGGGCAGCCGTCTGGCGTTCGCATCGTGCGGCGCGGGCACACTCACGGTGGTGAGCCTGAGTGCCTCCGGTGCTCTGCAGGTTGCGCAGTCAGTGCCGACACGGCGCGGCGCCCGCACCATGGCGCTGGATGTGCGCACCCACCGTATCTATCTGGTGACCGCGGATTTTGGCGCGCCGCCCGCGGCCACGCCCGAACACCCGCATCCACGGCCGGCGATCCTGCCGGGCTCATTCAGGCTGCTGGTGCTCGAACCGCAGGGCCCACGCCCGTGAGCCTGCGCACCTGAGCGCGCGCCAGGTTACGACAGGCGCCGCGAGATCGCGATCGCCGCGATCAGCACGATCGTGATGTTGAGGATCCACCACGCCATCTGCTTGTGATCGCGCAGCACGCTCGCCGCGCCGTTGGCATTGCGCGCGTCGGGGGTGCCTGCGCCGGCGAAGCTGATGCGGCCGCTGAGAGCCTCGCGGATACCATCGTGCGCAACCATCACGTCGAGCTGCTCGTTTGCAGGGGCGGCGCCGGGCAGGGGTACGAACCACGAGCCGTCCGCACGTCGCATGGCGAGCTGGCTCTTGCCGGCGACGGACACCGTCAGATCAGTCACCGACACGGGTGTCTGATCGGCCGTGTGCCGCAGCCGCAGCACCAGCCCCGCGGCTGTGGGGCCGGCTTCCAGGGTCACGAGCGCGGAGTGTGCGACCGGCGTCAGCGGCGCCGCCGCGCTGTCGGAGGCCTGCAGCGGCGGGGCGCACAGCAACGCGCTGCACGCGAGCACGCCAGCCGCCAGCCACCAGTTCAGTCCCGACACGGCCTGCATGTTAGCAGCTCCACTCACGAAGCCGCGCGGCTCGGCGGTGCACCGCAGGACGGACAGGTGATGAATGACTTCAACCGCGAGTGCGCAATCGTTGGTACGACATTATAGTGTGCGCAACCCCAGGCGGGAGTGAGCTGCATGAGCACCGTTGCCGGAGCGGCCGCCGGCGCCGGGCCGCGTTATCACAGCGGCTTCGGCAATCATTTCGCGAGCGAGGCCTTGCCAGGCGCGCTGCCGCAGGGACGCAACTCGCCGCAGCGCTGTGCCTACGGGCTGTATGCGGAGCAGTTCTCGGGGACCGCCTTCACCGCGCCGCGGCACGCCAACCGGCGCAGCTGGCTGTACCGCATCCGGCCGGCGGCGGTTCACGATGCCTTCCGGCGCATCGATGATGGCCACATCACCAGCCGCTTCGATGAGTCCGCGCCCTCACCGAACCCGCTGCGCTGGAGCCCGCCGCCGCTGCCGCGCGAGCCGACGGACTTCATCGCGGCTCTCGCCACTCTCGGGGGTAATGGCTCGCCCGACCAGCAGCTGGGTTGCGGCATTCACTGGTATGCGGCCAACCGCTCCATGAGCGAGCGTTTTTTCTATGACGCCGACGGGGAACTGCTGCTCGTGCCGCAGCAGGGCGCCCTGCGCCTCGCCACCGAGCTGGGCATCATCGAGGTGCAGCCGCTGGAAATCGCCGTGATACCGCGCGGCCTGCGCTTTCGGGTGGAGCTGCTGGAGAGCGCAGCGCGCGGCTACCTGTGCGAGAACTTCGGCGCGCCGTTTCGCTTGCCGGACCTCGGGCCCATCGGCTCCAACGGACTCGCCAACCCGCGCGACTTTCACACCCCCGTCGCCTGGTACGAGGACCGGGAGGGGGAGTTCGAGCTGGTGGCGAAGTTCGCCGGCCACCTGTGGTCGGCGCGCATCGACCACTCGCCGCTCGATGTGGTGGCGTGGCATGGCAACAATGCGCCTTACAAGTACGACCTGCGGCGCTTCAACACCATCGGTTCGATCAGCTACGATCATCCCGATCCGTCGATTTTTGTGGTGCTGCAGTCGATCAGCGATACGCCGGGTGTGGATGCGATCGACTTCGTGATTTTTCCGCCCCGCTGGCTGGCGATGGAGGACACGTTCCGGCCACCCTGGTTCCATCGCAACGTCGCCAGTGAGTTCATGGGACTGATTGAAGGCGTCTACGACGCGAAGGCGGAAGGCTTCACTCCGGGCGGGGCGTCGCTCCACAATTGCATGAGCGGGCACGGACCGGATGCCGCGACCTATGACAAGGCAATCGCCGCCGACACGTCGAGGCCAGCGCACATTAGCGACACCATGGCCTTCATGTTCGAGACGCGCACGGTGATCCGGCCGACGCGCTACGCGCTGCAGACACCGCTCCTGCAGGGCGATTACGTGCAGGTGTGGCGGGGCCTGAAGAAGAACTTCGCACCGGACTCAGCGACGGCGGCGCCGCGCGGACGCCGTGGCTCCTGAGCCGCTGCGGACTTACGTCCATGTCCATGACCGCGATCAACGCCACGCACGACCCGAAGCTCAGCAGTTGGGTCAGCTCCGCGAACGCGCCCGCAAGCGACTTTCCGATTCAGAACCTGCCGTTCTGCGCCTTCCGGCGCGCGCGCAGCGCGGAGCACTTCCGCGGCGGCGTCGCCATCGGCGATTCTGTGCTCGATCTGGGCGCGTTGCATGGCCTGAGCCTGTTCGACGGGCTCGCCGCGCAGGCACTCGCCGCGTGTGCCCAGCCGGTTCTCAATGCGTTCATGGGCCTCGGAGCGCAGGCCAGCGCGGCGCTGCGGGCGGCCCTGTCGGCGGCGTTGCGCACGGACTCCGCGCTGGCGGAGCCACTGCGCTCGCGGCTCATTCCGCAGAACGCCGTGGAGTACCGCGTCGCGGCGCAGGTGGGCGACTTCACCGACTTCTACGCCTCGATCCATCACGCCACCGCCGTGGGCCGTCTGTTGCGCCCCGACAATCCTCTGCTCCCGAATTACAAGTGGCTGCCGATCGCGTACCACGGCCGCGCCTCCTCGATCCGGGTGTCGGGTTACGACTTTGCGCGGCCCGTGGGACAGGTGCTGCCGCCTGGAGCCGCGCGGCCGCAGCTCGCCGCCACGCGGCGGCTGGACTACGAGCTGGAAGTGGGGGTATTCGTCGGGCGTGGGAATGAGCTCGGCCGCAGCGTGCCGCTGGCGCAGGCCGAGGCGCATGTCTTTGGACTGTGCCTGCTGAATGACTGGTCGGCGCGCGATATCCAGACGTGGGAGTACCAGCCGCTGGGTCCCTTTCTGGCGAAGAACTTCGCGACCACGGTCTCGCCGTGGGTGGTGACGCTCGAGGCGCTCGCACCGTTTCGTGCCGGCTGGAGTCGACCGGCCGGAGAGCCGCCGCCGCTTGCCTACCTCGATGACGGCGCGCTGCGCGAAGCAGGCGCCATCGATATTCAACTGGAGGTGTGGCTCGACAGCGCGCGCATGCGCGCCGCAAACCTCGGGCCGCAGCGCCTGTCGCATGCGAGCTTCCGCGACTCGTGGTGGACCATCGCCCAGATGCTCGCGCACCACACCGTGAACGGCTGCAACTTGAACGCCGGGGACCTGTTGGGCAGCGGCACACAGTCCGGTCCGCTGCCGACGCAGGGCGGCTCGCTGCTGGAGCTGAGCGGCGGTGGCCGGCAGCCGATCGCGCTCGCCAATGACGAGACACGCACCTTCCTCGAGGACGGCGATCGGGTCACGCTGCGCGGCTGGTGCGAACGGCAGGGGTACGCGCGCATCGGTTTCGGCGAGGCCGTGGGCACGGTGCTGCCGGCTTGATGCGATCCGGGCCGTTGAAGAGCTACCGCTACTACGACCTCATCCTGGGCGCGTACGTGTGCGTGCTGCTGTGCGCCAATCTCATCGGTCCGGCCAAGGTATCAACCGTGCAGGTGCCGTTGTGGGGACCGGTGACGTTCATGGCGGGCGTGCTGTTCTTTCCGATCTCCTACGTCTTCGGGGATATCCTCACCGAGGTATACGGCTATGCGCGCGACCGCCGCGTCGTGTGGAGCGGCTTTGCGGCGCTGGTGTTCGCGGCACTCATGTCCGCGGTGATCGTGCACCTGCCGCCCGCGGATTTCTGGCGCCACAAGCAGCCGGCGGTCGAAGAGATTTTCGGCAACACGCCGCGCATCATCGGCGCCTCGATCGTGGCGTTCTGGTGCGGCTCGTTCGTCAACAGCTACGTGCTGGCGAAGATGAAGCTGTGGAGCTCGGGCCGCTGGCTGTGGACCCGCATCGTCGGCTCCACGCTCTGCGGGGAACTGGTCGACTCCGGGCTGTTCTACACGATCGCGTTCGCAGGCCTGTGGCCGAGCGGCGAGCTCCTCACGGTGACCACGACGCAATACGTGTTGAAATCATCGTGGGAAGTGATCATGACCCCGGTGACTTACCGGATCGTCGGCTTTCTGAAGCGTGCCGAGCAGGAGGACTACTACGATCGCGGCACGAACTTCACGCCGTTCTCACTCAGGACCTGAGCGGCTCGCACCGCGGCACCGATGTTGCCTCGAGCGCGGCTGCAACAAAACGGCGGGAGCGCAGTGCACCGCGCTCCCGCCGCTCGAGGTCAGGGGAAATTACTTGCCGATCTGCTTGCTGACCTGGTTCTCCTGCTGGTTGAGCGCCTTCTGCTCGGCCTTGGTGATGTGGCCGTGATTGGTGCTCGCCATGGTGCGCTCTTCCTTGCGGATGGCGCGGTCCTCACGGTGCAGCTTGGCCGCCTGCGCCTTGGTGATCTCGCCTTCCTTGCGCTCCTGGTGGATGCGCTTGTTCTGGTTGGCGAGCCGATTGTTCACCTGCTCGCGGCGCGGGTGGTCCTTCTGCCACTGCGTGTCGGCCTGCGTGTCGGCCAGCGCGTTGGTGGCAAGGCCGCTGAGCGACAGGGTCGCGGCAGCTACGGTGAGAGCGGTACGGATGGACTTCAACATGGATTCTCCTCCTGAAAGCGCCTGTTAAGCGGTCGGTATTGAGCCGGAACGCCCGGCTTCTGGGCGTTAACAACGTCGCAGGTTCAGGACTGCTGACGATTGTGACGGAAAGTTAATCGCGCCCGCAGTGTGACGTACGTCACAGCAGGAAACGGAGTGCGCGCCGGGGCGTGAGGCGGGGATCATGCGCACCACACGCCGCAGCGGTGGGCGCGGCGCGGGTGACGGGACGTGAGCGAATGACAGGCGTGTGGCACGACACAACCCGAGCGAGCGTGTTGAGACACGGGCTGGCCTGCGCCGTGATGGTGGCGAGCGGCGCTGCCGCGGCTGCCGATCAATCGCGCGACGACGCCTGGTGGACGGGACCGATGCTCGCGCCTTCGGCGGCCACGTTGCCGCAGGGGCACATGCTGGTCGAGCCCTACCTCTACGACGTGATGACTGACGGCCGCTTCGACATGAACGGCACACGGCATGCGAGTGCCCGCGAACACGATATCGGCTCTCTGAGTTACATTCTGTACGGGCTCACGGACCGGGTGTCCGTCGGCTTCATTCCGCGGTTCGGCTTTAACGAGCCCGCAGGAGCGGCCAACAGCTCAAGTGTCGGCGCAGGGGATCTCACTTTGCAGGCCGGCTACGGCCTGACGCGATTTGAGGACGGTCGCCTCCTGCCCGCGATCGCGCTGGTGATCGATGAAACCCTGCCCACCGGGCGCTACCAGCGCCTCGGGCGCGGGAGCGACGGCTTCGGGGCGGGGGCGTACACCACCGGCCTGTCGATCTATTCCCAGGATTACCTGTGGATGCCCAATGGGCGGATTCTGCGGGTACGGCTCGACCTCACGTACGCGGTGTCTTCCTCCGTGGGCGTGCACGATGTGAGCGTCTATGGGACTGCGAGTGGATTTCGCGGCCGGGCGTACCCCGGCGATTCCTTCACGGCGGATGCAGCCGGGGAGTACAGCGTCACCCGAAACTGGGTGCTGGCGCTCGATATCGTCTATCAGCACGAGGGCAGCACGGGCGTGAGTGGCAGCCTGCCCTCGGCGGCCGGCGCTCCCGGTGGCACCGATTTCCGCGCCCGTTCAGGGTCCGGAGACTCCCTGGGTCTCGCCCCGGCGATCGAGTACAACTGGAGTAGTCGCGTCGGCCTGCTCGTGGGCGTGCGGATAATCGTCGCGGGGCGTAACGCGCCGGCCAGTGTCACGCCTGCAGTCGCCCTCAATATGGTCTATTGAGCCGCGGCTTGCGCGGGAACGGAAGCGTGCGCGCGCGAGCTGAACCGGCCATGAACCGGACGCGCGCACAGATCGATGAATTGCCTCAAGAAATGTCAAGCCGCTCGCATCGTTGAGATGGCGGTCAACGCGCCGGTGCGTGGCTGCGTTTTAATGTACGTCAGCTTGAACGCGCGCGCCCGCGAGGCGTCTAATCCAGTAGCCGGGGACCTGCAAAGGACCGCGGTTGCTACAACGGGGTGATGAGAGTGAACAGACCCAGCACACGACTTATACGGACCGTCGGAGCCCTGCTGCTCGGCGTTGCGGTAGCGGGTGCGCCAGCTTTGACCTATGCGCAAAGCCACTCCGGGGGTGGCGGCCACTCCGGAGGCGGGGGAGGAGGGCACTCCGGAGCAGGGGGCGGGGGCCACTCCGGGGGCGGGCACGCCATGAGCGGCGGTGGCCACTTCGGTGGCGGACATATCAGCGGCGCCCATTTCGCCGCCGCGGGCGGGCATTTCGCCGGTGCCGCGGGCGGGCACTATTATGCCGGGCCTCACTTCGCCGGCGCCGCTGGCGCGCAGACCTTTCACACGGCCGCGCACGGACGTTTCGCGGGCACCAGCGCGATGCACGCGGCCACTCGCTACTCGGGCGCCGGAGGCTTCGTACCCGGCTGGAACGGCTCGCACGCCTGGGCCGGCGGCTACTGGCATGGCGGCTTCTGGCCGCGCTGTTATTTCAACCCCGGTTTTGCCTGGTTCCTGCCGATACTTCCGTTCGGCTATGCCACGTTCTGGTGGGGTGGGATGCCCTACTACTACTGGAATAACCTCTATTACAGCTGGAGCCCGGGCGACAACGGCTATGTCGTGACGGATCCGCCGCCGGTGGCGGGCAGCGACGCAACCGACTCTTACTCCGACGGTACGTACAGCGGCACATACAACGGCGCCGCACCGTCCGGCGGCGGCGGTGGCTCGGGCGTATATCTCTATCCCCGCAACGGTCAAAGCGATGAGCAGACCCAGAAGGACCGTTACGAGTGCCACAGCTGGGCGGTGAACCAGACGGGTTTCGATCCCACTCGCTCGTCGCAGCAGTCATCGGGAAGCGTGGCGGACTATCGCCGCGCCATGGTCGCCTGCCTCGATGCGCGCGGCTACAGCGCGCGCTAGACGCTGCTGCCTTAATTCCCGACCTGCACCGGCTGCGCGAACGTACCGGGCGAGGTCGCACTCTGCAGCATGACGGTGGCGCTGGCGCCATCGGCCACCGCAATGTCGGGATGACCGTCGCCGTTGAGATCGGCGATCGCCACCGAGAGTGGCTGGCCGAAGCCCAGGTAGCTCGTGGCCGCAAGAAACACACCCGGATGCGCGGGATCCTGCAGCAGCACGGACACGCTGCCCGTGGGGGAGGGTCCGAGATTCGCAACCACCAGGTCCGGCTTGCCATCACCGTCCAGGTCAGCAACCGCGACATCGACGGCCCCCCCATGGGTGGCGTACGTGACCGGTGGCAGAAAGCTGCCCGGATGCGCCGCATCCTGCAGCAGCACCGAGACTCCGGCCGATCCTGTGCCGTCGGCGCCGGGACCCAGGTTCGCCACGACGATGTCCGGGAGTCCGTCGCCGTTCACATCCGCGATCCTGACCGCCTGAGGCTGTGCACCCGCGGGGAAAGTCACCGGGGCCAGGAACGTGCCCCGGGTGGCGGCGTTCTGGTAGAAGATGTAAATCGCGCCGTTGTTGCCATTGGCGTCGAAGGTCGCGGCCACGACATCGGGCGCGCCGTCGCCGTTCAGGTCCCCGATCGCGACCGCCGCGGCGCTATTGGCGTTGATCGGGAGTTTCATCGGCGCGAGGAATTGCCCCGGGTTAGCCGGGTCCTGGAACAGGACGATGGCGTTGCCGGTGGCACTCGCGTCCGCGATGACCAGATCCGGCTTGCCGTCGCCATTGATATCGCCGATGACCACCTGGTTCGGCTGCCCGCCGGTCGTCACGTTTACGGCCGCCTGGTAGGTACCCGGACTCGCTCCGTGCATGAAAACCGAGACACTGCCGGCGCCGAAGTTCGCAATCACGAGGTCCCGGGATCCGGAACCGGTGAGGTCCGCGACCGCCAGGCTGGAGGGGTCGCTTCCCGTCGTGGGGTACTGCACGCCGCTGTGGAACGTACCCGGGGAGCCGTGGTTGCCCAGGATGACGTTGGCGAAGCCCGGGTTGTGGGGATTGCCCTGGTCGGCGGTCGTGGCAACCAGCAGATCGGGAGTGCCGTCGCCATCGACGTCCGCGATCGCAATGGAGTTCGGCACATCAATGGTCGGCAGGCTGTAATTGGAGCCGTAGTGGCAACTGGCGAGGGCGCCGAGCAGGACGCCCAGACCCACGGACGCGAGCAGGCGACGTCGGCGAGCGCTGATATTCACTCCCCGTACCTCCGTGCGCAGAACCTCTGAGCGCTGGCAACGCGCTTGCGACTGCCCGGTTGACAGGCCCGCCTCTGCGGTCCTGACCCACAGCGTACACTGGCTCACAGGCGACGGCCCGGGGCACCCCCAATGGCGGATACGGCGACGAAACTCGTGTTCCTGTTCGATGTGGACAACACACTGCTCGACAACGACGCCGTACAAGCCGATCTGAGCGCACACCTGCAGCGCGAGTTCGGTCACGCCAGCCGCGACCGCTACTGGGCAATTTTCGAGGAGCTGCGCGCGCAGCTCGGGTACGCCGACTATCTGGGGGCTCTGCAGCGCTATCGCCTGGAGAACCTCGACGATCCGCAGCTGCTGCGGGTGTCGTTCTTTCTGGTGGACTACCCGTTCGCCGACCGGCTCTATCCGGGTGCGCTGGCGGCGCTGGCGCGCTGCGCGCGCCTCGGAACCACGGTCATTCTCTCCGACGGCGACGTGGTCTTCCAGCCACGCAAGGTACAGCGCGCCGGCCTGTGGGACGCGGTGGAGGGCAGAGTCCTCATTTACCTGCATAAGGAGCAGATGCTGGAAGCCATCGAGCGGCGCTTTCCCGCCGATCACTACGTCATGGTCGATGACAAACTGCGCATCCTCGCCGCCATGAAGCAGGCGTGGCGCGAGCGCCTGACCACTGTCTTTCCGCGTCAGGGGCACTACGCACTCGATGCACGCGAGCTGCAGGCTTATCCGCCGGCGGACGTCACGCTCGCGCGCATTGGCGAGCTCGCCGATTGCAGCTTGGGGTTGCTGCCTGGCGCCGTCCACGGGCAGCGGGTAGGCTAGCGGTTGCACGACGGAGGCCTGGGAACGACATGTCATCAGACCGTCCGTGGCTGGACAGTCTTCGGGAGAGCAGTATCGCCCTGCAGGGCGTGCTCGGAGCGCTGCTGGAGGCGGAGCGGCATTTTGCGCCGCCGGCCTCGCCGCTCGAGCGACTGCGACAGATCACGACCAGCCCGGAATGGGCCTGGTTACAGCCTCTGTACCGGCTGATCGCGGATGTCGATCACGCGCTCGCTTACGCGGATGATCTGCCCGCGAGTGAGAGCGCTGCGATCGGAGCGCACGCGCGCGAGTTGCTCACCGGCGGGGGCGCGCCGGCCGAGCAGCCGTTCCTCGAACACTATCGCGCGTTGCTGCAGACCGACCCGGCAGTCGCCATGGCGCATGCCGCCGCACTGCGCGCCCTGCAGGCGCTACCGGCGGAAGCGGCAAACCAGTCCGAGCGGCTGCATGCGCGACACCAGTGGAACGAACGACGGCGGTTCCTGCGCATGGGACAGCGCGGGCGAGGCACATCCTGAGCACTAGTCCGGCAGCTTCGAACCGCGCAGCCGGATCTGCAGCTCGTGCCGGTTGTAATCGATGATGAGCACGTCGAACGATCCGAGCAGATCCATACCGAGCGTCAGTGTTGGCTCGCTGGTCAGCTTCCAGTGCTGGAACAGATACATGTCACCGAAGGTGACGCGCACGCCGCGCACGCTGAGGTGACCAAAGTCGATGTCTGGGGCCTGTATGTTGTCACCGCCCTGCACGTCGAGGGTCACGCCGATGATGTCCTCGTGCGCCGCGTTGCGCGGCGGATGTCGCATCAGGGCGTCGCGCAGCATCAGGTTGCCGACGGTCCCCTGGGCACCCGTGTCGATGATGGCCTTGGCGCGCACCCATCCCACGCGCACGTCGGCTACCAGCAGGCCGCCGCGGATCAACGTGAGCGGCACGACGGTGAAATCACGGCGGGCGCGCTCGCCGTGCGAGCGCGAGATGATCAGCTGATCGCGCCCGAAGTCCGCGTAAATGCGCATGTCGGCCAGTCCCTCGATACCGAGCACACCCTGCGCGCCGCCAAAAACGTCCGCCAGCACCGGCAGATCCGCAGGACCGAGGAGCAGGTCGCCCACCTCCAGGCGGCCGACATGAATGGTGGGCACCACGGCGGAGCCGGTGAATCCGGTCACCCGAGTGGTCCCATCCTCTGAGGGAATTGTCCCGAGCAGCTGCGCGGTGCGCCCGGTGATCGCCGAGTGGTTGGCGCCGGTATCGAGCACCAGGCGATAAGGTCCTTTGCCGTCGATGAGCACCGGCGCCCAGATCCTGCCGATGCGGTCACGCCGCGTCGGAGCCACGAACCTGGGCTCGGTGGTTTGCACGATGACTTCGGTGAGCTGGTCCTCGGTTGGGTTTTCCGGCGGCGGCTTGGGTGCGGGGGCCGCGGTCTCGGTGGTGTCGGCCGCGAGAGGCACGGAGAAGAGGATCCCCAGCAGACAGCCGCACAGCAGCACTTGGGCGTGACGGAACACGCCCGCCAGTAGAGCACGGCCGGGCAACAGCCTCCAGTTGCTTCGTCGCATTCCTGCCACCGCGCGTCCCACGGGCTCGGTGCGCGTTCTCCAGCGGGTTTTTTTTCAGCGAGTTACGCTTGTCCGGTGCTCCGCGTAGACTAGTTTCGTGATCCGGGCGCAGGCCGACCCGGGCGTGGGGTTGAGGAGGATCGGTACCGGGCCGGCGTCCGTCGCGCGTGTGCTGAGGGAGTCTGTGACATGAGTCGAGCCGCGAGCGACACCCCCGGCACACAGGTGACGGCCGGTACTGCGCTACCGGCCGCGGCGGCTCTCACCCACCTGCAACGCCTCGAGGCGGAGAGCATCCACATCCTGCGCGAGGTGGTTGCGGAGTGCGAGCGGCCGGTGATGCTGTATTCCATCGGCAAGGACAGCGCGGTGATGCTGCACCTCGCCGTGAAGGCGTTTTATCCGGCGCTGCCGCCGTTTCCGCTGCTGCACGTGGACACCACCTGGAAATTCCGTGCCATGTACGAGTTTCGGGACGCAATCGTGCAGCAGCTCGGCATGCAGCTGCTGGTGCACGTGAACCCGGAGGGGCTGCGCTTAGGCATTGGCCCCTTCACCCACGGCTCGCAGCTGCACACCGATGTCATGAAGACCCAGGCGCTGCGCCAGGCGCTCGACAAGTACCGCTTCGATGCGGCCTTCGGCGGCGCGCGGCGCGACGAGGAGAAGAGTCGCGCCAAGGAGCGCATTTTTTCGTTCCGCTCCGCCCAGCACCGCTGGGACCCCAGGCAGCAGCGCCCCGAGCTCTGGTCGCTCTACAACGCCCGCAAGCGCCCCGGAGAGAGCCTGCGCGTGTTTCCGCTGTCGAACTGGACCGAGCTCGATGTCTGGCAATACATCTGGCTGGAGCAGATAGCGATCGTGCCGCTGTACTTTGCGGCCCCGCGGCCGGTGGTGCAGCGTGGCGGGACGCTCATCATGGTGGACGATGAGCGCATGCCACTTGGGCCCGGCGAGCAACCGGTCATGAAGAAGGTGCGCTTCCGCACGCTCGGCTGCTATCCGCTCACCGGCGCCATCGAGAGCGAGGCGGACACACTGCCGGCGATCATCCAGGAAATGCTGCTCGCGCGGGTCTCAGAGCGCCAGGGCCGCCTCATCGACCACGACGCGGTGGCTTCGATGGAGAAGAAGAAGCAGGAGGGTTATTTCTGATGGCCCGCCAGTCCGATCTCATCGCCAGCGACATCGGTGCGTACCTGCGCGCGCACGAGCGCAAGAGCCTGCTGCGCTTCATCACCTGCGGGTCGGTCGATGACGGCAAGTCGACGCTCATCGGCCGGTTGCTGTACGAATCGAAACTGATATTCGACGACCAGCTCGCGGCCCTCGAGCACGACTCACACAGAGTCGGCACGCGCGGCGCCGAGCTGGACTTCGCCTTGCTGGTCGACGGGCTGGCGGCCGAGCGCGAGCAGGGCATCACCATCGACGTGGCCTACCGCTTCTTCTCCACCGAACGGCGCAAGTTCATCGTCGCCGACACGCCCGGGCACGAGCAGTACACCCGCAACATGGTGACCGGCGCCTCGACCGCGGATCTGGCGGTCATTCTCATCGATGCCCGCAAGGGGGTGCTCACCCAGACGCGCCGCCACAGTTTCCTGGTGCGGCTGCTGGGCATCTCGCGCGCGGTGCTGGCGATCAACAAGATGGATCTGGTGGGATACTCGCGCGCCACCTTCGAGGCGATCCTCGCTGACTATCGCGCCTTCGCCGCGCGCATCGGACTTACCGACATCACGCCCATTCCGCTCTCCGCGGTGCACGGCGACAACGTCATCGCGCACGGCCCCAACATGCCGTGGTACACGGGCCCGACGCTGCTGCAGCACCTGGAGAGCGTCGAGGTCGATGCGGACAGCGGCGGCGCGGCGTTTCGCCTGCCGGTGCAGTGGGTCAACCGGCCGAACGCGGACTTCCGTGGCTTTGCCGGACAGATCGTCAGCGGCAGCGTGAAGAAGGGCGATCGCATCCGCGTGTTACCCTCGGGCCGCGAGGGCTGCGTCGCGCGCATCGTGACCGCGGGCGGGGATCTGCAGGCCGCGGTCACCGGACAGTCCGTCACCCTCACGCTCGATTCCGAGATCGACGTCAGCCGCGGCGATGTCATCGCCGCGGGCGACTCACCGCCACAGGTGGCCAACCAGTTCGAGGCGACCATCGTGTGGCTGCACGATGAGCCCATGTTGCAGGGGCGTGCCTACCTGATGAAGGCGGGCACGCGTACCGTCTCGGCGACCATCAGCCCGCTCAAGCACAAGATCAACGTCAACACCCTGGAGCACACGGCCGCCGAACGGCTCGAACTCAACGACATCGGAGTGTGCGAACTGGAGCTCGACCGGGCGATCCCGTTCGAGTCCTACGGCGAGAATCGCGCGCTCGGCGGGTTCATCCTCATCGACCGCCTCGACAACGGCACCGTGGGCGCCGGCCTCATCAACTTCGCGCTGCGGCGCTCGCAGAACGTGCACTGGCAGGCGCTTGACGTCGACAAGCAGGCGCGCTCACGGCTGAAGGGGCAGAAGGCGTGCGTGCTGTGGCTCACGGGTTTCTCGGGCGCCGGCAAATCCACCATCGCCAACCGCATCGAGAAAAAGCTCACCGCCGCCGGAAGACACACCTATCTGCTCGACGGCGACAATGTCCGGCACGGGCTCAACAAGGACTTGGGGTTCACGGCCCAGGATCGCGTCGAGAACATCCGCCGTGTCGCCGAGGTGTCCAGGCTCATGGTCGACGCGGGCCTCATCGTGCTCGTGTCCTTCATTTCACCGTTCCGCTCCGAACGGCGCATGGCACGCGAGCTGTTTGCGCCCGGGGAGTTCTTCGAGGTGTTCGTGGACACGCCCCTGGCGGAAGCCGAGCGGCGCGACGTGAAGGGGCTGTACCGCAAGGCGCGGCGCGGCGAGCTGAAGAACTTCACCGGCATCGATTCACCCTACGAGGCGCCCGAGAACCCGGAGATACGCATCGACACCACCACGCTCGATCCGGAGCAGGCCGCCGACCGGATCGTCGCGCACCTGGAAGCCCTCAAGGTAACCGGCGCCACATGAGTGGCGCGTCGCACGAGCTGCTGGCCCGCGTGGCCGCAATCGCCCGGCGGGCGGGGCGGGAGATCCTCGAAATCTACGCGAGCGGTGAGCTCGCCGCGACCACCAAGGCCGATGCATCCCCGCTCACCGCCGCCGATCTGCGCGCGCAGCGGCTCATTCTGGAGTCGCTGCGCGAGCTCACGCCCGACGTACCGGTGCTGTCCGAGGAGGCGGCGCACGCGCAGTTCGCACAGCGCTCGAAGTGGCGGCGATACTGGCTCGTGGATCCGCTCGACGGCACCCGGGAATTTCTGTCGCGCAACGGTCAGTTCACCGTGAATATCGCGCTCATCGAAGGGCATGCGCCGGCGCTCGGCGTGGTGCATGTTCCGGTGACGGACATGAGCTACCGCGGCTTGCCGGGCGTGGGCGCGTGGCGTCAGAGATCCTCGGCTCCGTGCGAGGAGATTCACGTAGCGGCGCGAGCCAGCGCGCCGCTACGAGTCGTGGGCAGCCGCTCGCACCGCGGTGACTCACTCGATGCGTTTCTCACGCGAGTCGGAGCGCACGAGCTGATAGCCGTCGGCAGCTCGCTCAAATTCTGCATGGTTGCCGAGGGCGCCGCGGATGTGTACCCGCGCCTGGGACCCACCAGCGAGTGGGACACGGCGGCGGCGCACGCGGTCCTGACAGGGGCGGGCGGTACCGTGAGCCGCCTGGACGGCGAGCCGCTGCGGTACAACACCCGCGAAGAGCTGCTGAACCCCTTCTTCGTAGCCTACGGGCCCAGGGATCGCGACTGGCTCGCGCTCCTGCGCTAACCTGCTTATCTCGACGTGGCCATCCGCACTGACATTCACGCACACATCGGCGAGGTGGTTCTCGACCGACCGCCGGTCAACGCGCTCGACAGCAAGACCTGGAACGAACTCGCCGCGGTCATTGCCGACCTGGGCTCGAGGCCGGAAGTGCGTTGCCTGCTGCTGCGCGGCGCGGGCAAGGGTTTTTGCGCCGGCGTCGATATCCGGGAGATGCAGCACAGCCCCGAGCGGATCGTGCAGCTCAACCGCGGCAACTTCCTTGCCTTCCGCGCGGTGCGCAATTGCGAGGTACCGGTGGTGACCGCAGTGCACTCCTTCGTGATCGGCGGTGGCGTCAGCATCTGCGGAGCGAGCGATGTGATCATTGCCTCCGAGGACGCCTATTTCTCGCTGCCGGAGATTGACCGCGGCGCCATGGGAGGCGCTTCGCACCTGTCGCGGATGTTTCCGCTGCACAAGGTGCGCGCGACTTTCTTTACGGGTGGCCGCATCGATGCGGCCGAAGCGTACCGCCTGGGAGCGGTCCAGAGGCTGGTTCCGGCCAAGAGTCTGCTGAAGGAGGCGCGCGCGTTCGCGGCGCTCATCGCCGCGAAGAGCCGCCGGGCGCTGGTGCTTGCCAAGGAGGCGTTGAACGGACTCGAGCCGCGCGATGTCGATCACGGTAACCGCTTCGAGCAGGGCTTCACACTCGAGATGTACCTGCAGCCGGACGCGCACAAAGCGCGTGACACGTCCCCCAAGGGCAAGGGCACTGCAAAATAAGGACCTATTGATGGGCAACGAGGCCTACATCGTCGGCGCGGTGCGCACTCCGACCGGCAGGAAAAAGGGCAGCCTGGCGGCGGTGCATGGTGCGGATCTCGGCGCACACGCGATCAAGGCGCTCATTGAACGCACCGGCGTGGATCCGGGTCAGATCGATGACGTCGTTTTCGGCTGCGTCGATCAGGTGGGACCGCTGGCCGGCGACATTGCGCGCACCTGTTGGCTCGCCGCGGGCTTGCCCGAGCATGTTCCCGGTACCACCGTAGACCGGCAATGCGGCTCATCGCAGCAGGCCGTGCACTTTGCGGCGCAGGGCGTCATGAGCGGAACGCAGGACCTGGTCGTTGCCGGCGGCGTGCAGACCATGAACCAGGTTCCGCTCGGGGCGGCTATGGTTGCCGGGCGAGCGTTCGGTCACCCGGACCCCTTCAGTGGCTCACTCGGTTGGCGCGAGCGCTATGGCACCCAGGAAGTGTCGCAGTTCCGCGCAGCCGAAATGATCGCCGCAAAATGGAATATCACCCGCCGGCAGATGGAGGAGTTCGCGCTCGAGAGCAACCGCCGCGCGCTCCAGGCCATTCAGCGCGGTTTCTTCACGCGCGAAACAGCCCCCCTGAAGGGCCTGGAGCAGGATGAGACGCCGCGCGTGGGCACCACGCTCGAGAAGATGGCGACGCTCGAGCCGCTGACGCCCGGCGGCCGCATCACTGCGGCCGTGTCCAGCCAGATCGCCGATGGCGCCGCGGCGCTGCTGATCGCCTCGGAAGGCGCGCTGGGGCGCCACAGGCTCAAGCCGCGCGCGCGCATTCATCACCTCTCGGTTCGGGGTGCGGATCCGATCTGGATGCTGACTGCGCCCATTCCGGCGACGCAGTACGCGCTATCGAAGAGCGGACTGAAGCTCGCCGACATCGATCTGGTTGAGATCAACGAAGCCTTCGCCTCGGTGGTGCTCGCCTGGCAACGCGACCTGGATGCCGATCCTGCGCGGGTCAACGTCAACGGTGGCGCGATTGCCCTCGGACACCCGCTCGGGGCGACGGGCGCCAGGCTCATGACGTCGCTCCTTCACGAGCTGGAACGGCGCGCTGCGCGTTATGGCCTGCAGACCATGTGCGAGGGCGGCGGCCAGGCGAACGTCACCATCATCGAGAGGCTCTGAGATGGCGGCCGTATTCCATTCGGCCGGGGAGTATCAGGCCGCCATCGGTCGCAGCTACGGCCCGACCGACTGGCTGATCATCGATCAGGCACGCATCAATGCGTTTGCCGACGCCACCGGCGATCACCAGTGGATTCACGTGGACGCGGAACGTGCCGCCAAGGGCCCTTTCGGCGGCACCATCGCCCACGGGTTCCTCACCCTGGCGCTCGTCAACTATTTCCTGCCGCAGCTGCTGACCGCCGAGGGGATGAAGCTCGAGCTCAACTACGGCTGTGACCGCGTGCGCTTCCCGGGCGTGGTGCGCAGCGGCGCGCGGGTGCGCGCCCGGGCGCAGATCGTCAGCGTCGAGGAGGTGGCCGGCGGGGCCGTGCAGGTCAAGATCCGTGTGACCGTCGAGGCGGAGGGCCTTGAGAAACCAGTGTGCGTGGCCGACACGCTGAGCCGCCTCTATTTCTGAGGCCGGCAGCGGACTCAAGGCGGCAACGCCGACGGCAGCCGCTTACCTTCAGATCTCTTCCGGGATGATGCGCGCCACCGCCTCGCCAATGTTGGTTCGGGTGCCCTGGCGGGCCGGACCCTGGCGTGTGTATTCAGCGAAGATCTGGTAGTGCACCACGTGACGAAATCTCAACTCCCGCTCCACCGGCCAGTCGGTGAAGCTCTCCTCTGCGCGCCTGACGACATCCGCGGCGTTGGTGGCGTCTGGCCCCAGACGCCGCGCGACCACGGCTACGTACAGCGATCGACCGGTGAGCTCCGGGTGCTCGCGGTGCTCGCGCCAGTACAGCTCCAGCAGTTCACGGCTCGCCTGCCTGGCGTAGCGTCGTTCGGCATGCACTATGAACACGCCGAGATTGCGCGGGAATTGCCGCAGGCGGCCGAGTAGTTCCTGTAACGGTGGCATCTACCCTCCCTAGAACTTGAACGTGGACAGCAGCAGGCTCGTCTCGGTCTGTGAGATTCCCTCGATCAGGCGGATGCGCGCCAGCACGCGATCGAACCCCTCGAGACTGTCGGCGCGCAGCTCGGCAACGATGTCCCAGCGCCCGTTGGTACTGTGCAGGGCCGCCACGGCCGGGTCGCCGCGCAGCGCCTTGATCACCGCATCGACCTGGTTGCCCTCGACCGCCACGGTCATGAAGGCGCGCATCCGCTGCTCTTCGACGTCGGGCTTCAGACGCACCGTGTAACCGACGATGGTGCCGTTGGCGGCCAGCCGCGTCATGCGGTTCTGCACCGTCCCGCGAGCGACCCCCAGCGCCTTCGCCAGCGAGGCCACCGAAGCGCGGGCGTCGTTGCGCAGCAGGCCGATCAGCTGGCGGTCGGTGTCATCCACGTCGGCTTAACCTCCCGGTGGACTATATAGCATAAACGCCAACCGTACCTACCATTGTGATCAACCCAGTACCAGTTATGAACAGCTTTCTGGCTTTATTTTGGTTGTGGTCGGACCGACCATGAGATGCGGGAGACGGAGAGCAGTCATGGTCGATTTCATTGGTATCGAGCGCATCCAGGAACTCGTCGCCCGGCGCGGTGCGGCGCGCTTCATCGAGGAGCTCGCGGGTGAGATCGAGGCGGATTTCCTGCGCTGGAGCGCGTTCGACAAGTCCCCGCGCCACGCGACGCATTCGCCGCTGGGCGTGATCGAGCTCATGCCGGCGTCGGACGGGCGGCTGTACGCCTTCAAGTACGTGAACGGGCACCCGAAGAACACCGCCGTGGGGCTGCTCACGGTGACGGCGTTCGGAGTACTCGCGGATGTTCAGACCGGCTACCCGCTGCTGCTCGCGGAGCTGACGCTCACCACGGCGCTGCGCACAGCCGCAACCTCGGCACTCGCGGCCCGCCGCATGGCACGCGCCGGCAGCCGGGTGATGGCCCTCATCGGCAACGGTGCGCAAAGCGAATTCCAGAGCATCGCCTTCCATCACATGCTCGGTATCCGCGAACTGCGGCTGTACGACACCGATGCCGCTGCGACCGCCAAGCTCGAGGACAATCTCGCGCGGTTGCATCTGCCGGACCTGCAGGTGGTGCGCTGCGGCTCGATCGCGGCGGCGGTGCAGGGCGCCGACATCGTCACGACCGTCACGGCCGACAAGCGCAACGCCACGATTCTGACGCCGGAGATGATCACCGCGGGCGTCCACCTGAACGCGGTGGGCGGTGATTGTCCGGGCAAGACCGAACTGCATCCGGACATTCTGTTGCGTCAGGATGCGCGGGTCGTTGTGGAGTACGAGCCGCAGTCGCGCATCGAGGGCGAGATCCAGCAGATGAATGCGGCTTTCCCGGTCACTGAGCTAACCCAGGTGCTGTCGGGGCAAGCGCCCGGCCGGGTGAGCGAGCGCGACGTCACGATTTTCGACTCGGTCGGATTTGCGTTGGAGGATTTCTCTTCCCTGCGCTACCTGCTGCGCATTCATCACGAGGAGCGCGGCGCGCAGCTGCAGATCGATCTGCTGCCGGATCTGGACGATCCGAAGGACCTGTTCGCCTTGCTGTTGCCCGAGCCCCGCCAGGCTGCGGCTCGCCGCGGAGTGCCGGCGTGAGCGCCGCGCGTACGGCGACGCTCATTGGCGCGCCCACGGACGTGGGCGCGGCGGATCGGGGCGCGTCCATGGGGCCGGAGGCCCTGCGCGTAGCGGGACTGGCCGCCGCGTTGCGTGAGCGTGAGCTGGAGGTGCTGGATCTGGGTAACCTGAGCGGACCGGGAAATCCCTGGCAGCCGCCGCAGGACGGGTACCGGCATCTGCCGCAGGTGCTGCGCTGGAACCAGTTGGTGCACGAGGCGGTGTATGCGCAACTGCAGCAGGAGCGGCTGCCGATCCTCCTGGGGGGCGATCATTGTCTGGGGATCGGCTCGATCAGCGCGGTGGCGCGCCACTGCCGCGAGCAGGGCAGGACGCTGCGGGTGCTGTGGCTCGATGCGCACGCCGATTTCAACACCCGCGAGCTGTCCCCGAGCGGCAATGTCCATGGCATGCCGCTCGCCTGCCTGTGCGGTTTCGGACCGCGTGAGTTGACCGAGCTCGGTGGAGTGTCGCCCGCCATTCAGCCCTCGTGGGTGCGTCAGGTCGGCATCCGCAGCGTCGATGCGGGTGAGAAGCGCTTCGTTCACGAGCAGGGCCTCGACGTGTTCGACATGCGCTATGTCGATGAGATGGGCATGCGTCAGACCATGGAACAGGCGCTCGCCGGCCTCGACAGCGACACCCACCTGCATGTGAGTTTCGATGTCGACTTCCTCGATCCTGATATCGCCCCCGGCGTGGGCACACAGGTGCCCGGTGGCCCGACCTACCGCGAGGCGCAGCTGTGCATGGAGATGATCGCCGACACGCGCCGCTTGGCCTCGCTGGACGTGGTCGAACTCAACCCGGCGTTTGATGTGCACAACAAGACCGCGGTGCTGGCCGTCGATCTCATCGAATCGCTGTTCGGCAAGAGCACGCTCGTGCGCCGCCCCGTCTGGCGTCGGCCCGCGGAGACCCGCGCGCCCGCAGGCAGGCGAGCGGCTACGCGTCCGCCGACTATCTCTTCGGTTCCTTGAGTTGCGCGGGCGTCCAGCGGCTGCGATAGGTCTGCCCTTCCAGCAATGACCAACCAGGCGGTGCCGGGCGGCGGCGGCGCGCGCAGCGCGTTGCAATTACTCACGCCCGGCAGCATCATGCGTGTACGCGAACAACAAACAGGCGGCCCCCGCAAGCGGGGCTGGAAGGTGAGAAAGCCATGCCCGAAAGCGTCTACAAGATCATCGAACTGGTCGGGACCAGCACTGAGTCCTGGGAGAAGGCGGCGGGAGCCGCGGTTACCCAGGCTGCCAAGACCTTGCGGGATCTGCGCATCGTCGAGGTGATGCAGCTGGACATGCAGGTCGAGAACGGCAAAGTGAAGAATTACCGCGCCAAGGTGAAGGTCTCCTTCAAGTTCGAAGGCAAGAAATAGCGGGCCCGATTGTCGGGCGCGGGAATCCTTAGCGCACGGCTACCGGGTGTGCGGCGCGCTGCAATGCCGCGCGCGCCAGCAGGCGCGTGGAGTCGAGTGTTGGCAGCGGGGAGTTCGCGTCATTCATGATCAGCGGGATCTCCGTGCAGCCCAGCACCACGGCGTCACAGCCTTCGTCCTTCATGCGGCCCATGACCCGCTGGAAGCAGGCGACTGCTTCGGGTCTGAAAACGCCGGCAATCAGTTCCTCGAAGATGATGCGATTGATTTCGGCGCGTTCCGCGGTGTTCGGCCGCAGGTACCCGAGGCCGCGCGCAGTCAGCTTTTCGGGATAGACCTCGCCGTCGACGAGATAGCGCGTTCCGATGATGCCGAGCCTGCGGAACCCGCGCTCGGCGGCCTGCGCCGCGACCACCTCCGCGATATGCAGCCATGGCAGGGGTGAGCGTCTGATCACCCACGGCAGCCCCTGGTGGATCGTATTGTCCGGACAGACGAGGAAATCCGCGCCCGCTTTGGCGAGCTTGTGGGCGGAGGACAGCATCAGTTCCCCGACCGCCGGCCAGTCGTCCCGGTCGAAGCACTTCATGTACTCGGCGAGCGAGTGGGTGTGCATCGAGACTTCGGGGTGAGCGAGCGTTCCCAGTAACTGCGCCCCCTCCAGACACACGGTCCGATAGCAAAGCGCCGCACCCTCGGCGGAGCAGGCGACGATTCCGATGTGCCGCGGCATGCGGCAATTCTACTAGGATGCCGGGCATTGCGCCGCTTGCGCGGCTCGCGCGGAGCGCAGCCCCGTGCGGACGGCGCTTGGGCATAATCGAGATCCACCTCGAGGAAGACCTCATGTCAAAACGCGGCGGGCTCATACTCGTAGGCGTCTGGACAGCAGGATCCCTGGCGGCGCTGACTGCCGCGACTCCCATGCGGCCACCTCACGACCGGCTCAGCTATCCGAGCGCCGCCCGCGGCTCGGTGGTGGAGCAGTACCACGGCACGGCGGTAGCGGATCCGTATCGCTGGCTCGAGGACCTCGATTCCCCCGCGACCCGCGCCTGGGTGAGCGCGCAAGCGAGGTTGACGCACACGTATCTCGAGGCACTGCCGCAGCGAGCGCGCATCCGCGCCCGCATCGCCGCACTGTATGATTTCGAGAAGAGCGGCATACCGTTCCAGGAAGGCGGTCACTACTTCTATACCAACAACAGCGGCCACCAGGACCAGAGCGTGCTGCTGACGGCTGCGCGGCTCACCGACCGGCCCGCGGTCGCCGTCGATCCGAACACGCTGCCGCCGGCGGGCAACCCGGTGGTGACCGGTTACCTGCCCAATCGCGCCGGCACCCTGTTGGCCTACGCGGTTTCGCTGTCAGGTTCGGACTGGACGGAGTGGCGTATCCGCGACCTGGCCAGCGGCCGGGACCTGCCCGATGTCATGCGTTTCACCAAGTACTACGAGCCGGCGTTCACCCCCGACGCCAAGGGCCTGTACTACAGCGCCTTTCCGGCGCCGCCGCCGGGCGCGGAGCTCAGCACTCAGGATCTGGGCAACGCGCTCTACTATCACGCGCTGGGCACAGCGGCGGCCGCTGATCGACGCGTGCTGGAGGACAGCGCGCATCCGCACTGGCAGTTCGAGCCGCATTTGTCCACCGATGGCCGCTGGCTCATCGTGCGCGCCGGTGAAGGGGAGGTCGGGGACAAGGGACGCGAGAACCTGTATCTGATCGATCTCACGGCGAGCGCGCCGACCGCGACCCTGGTGGCGCAGGGCTTCGAGGCCGCCTATAGCTATGTCGGCGCCGACGCCGGCTGGCTCTACTTCCTCACCTCACTCGACGCTCCGAACGGACGGGTGCTGGCGATCGACCCAAAGAACCCCGCGCGAGCAAACTGGAAGAATGTGATCCCGGAGGGGCGTGACGCGATCGATCTTGGGGGCAAGAGCGTCACCCTGGTCGGTCACCAGCTGATCGTCAGGACACTGCACGACGCGCACAGTCGCGTCATGACCTACGGCCTGGACGGCACGCCGCGTCGCGAAATCAGCCTTCCCGGTCCCGGCACCGCGGCCGGCTTCGACGGCCATCCCGAGGATCGCGAGACGTTCTACTCGTTCACCGATCTCATCACCCCGCCGACCATCTACCGCTACGACCTGGAGTCCGGGGCCAGCACCCTGGTGCACGCGCCGCAGGTCGCGTTCGATCCCGCCTCGTTCGAGCAGCGCCAGGTGTTCTACCCCGGCAAGGACGGCACGCGCATCCCGATGCTGCTGGCCTACCGCAAGGGGCTCAAATTGCAGGCCGACAACCCGCTACTGCTGTATGGCTATGGCGGCTTCGGGCTGTCAACCCTGCCGCTGTTCAACGCCTCGCGCCTCGCCTGGATGGAAATGGGCGGCGTGTTTGCGATCGCCAATATTCGCGGTGGCGGGGAGTATGGGGAAGCCTGGCACCGGCAGGGCATTCGCACGCACAAGCAGATCGTGTTCGACGACTTCATCGCCGCCGCCGAGTGGCTCATTGCCCAGCACTACACCTCGGTACACCGGCTCGCGATTCACGGCCGCTCCAACGGCGGACTCCTCATCGGTGCGTGCCTGACGCAACGGCCGGACCTGTTCGGGGCGGCGATCGTCCAGGTGGGCGTGCTGGACATGCTGCGCTTCAATCGTTTTGGCCAGGGCGCGGGCTGGGAGGGGGACTACGGCTCGCCCGAAGATCCGCAGGAGTTCAGGGCACTGTACGCCTACTCGCCGCTGCACAACGTGCATCGGGGAACTCACTACCCGGCGACCATGGTGATCACCGGTGATCACGACACCCGGGTCATGCCGATGCACTCGTTCAAATTTGCCGCCGCGCTGCAGACTGCCCAGGCCGGGCCAGCGCCGGTATTGCTGGCAGTGGACCTGTCCTCGGGTCACGGCGGGGGCGAGACCGTCACCCAGGCGATCGCGCAGAGCGCGGACATCTACGCGTTTCTGGCCGAGAATCTCGACATGCAGGGCCGATGAAAGAGATCGGCGGTCATTGTGCCGCGTGAACGCGGCTCGGGCGTGAGGCCTAGAGCCTGGAGACCACCACCACGTCCGGTGGGGTCGGAGTAGTGACGTAGCTGCAGGCGCCGGGGGTGCGCCTGACGTCAGCGAGCGCTTCGGCGTCGCTGCCTGCGACCAGCGGCGGATTTATGCCGTCACGGAACGACTTCTTGGTCCAGGTGGTCGAGTATTTTGCGGCGTTCATTTTCAGAACTCTTTCCAGAAACGCGATCTGCGCTGCGCTGTTGTCAACGGGCACCAGCTTTACCGCTCCGGCGAACTGCTTTTCACCGAGGAACAGGTCGCGTACGTCGGCCGCGCTGAGTGGCACCCGCGAGTTGCAGATCAGATACAGATCAGCGGCGCTTGCCGTGGCGCATCCCACGCACAGCAGCGCGGCCAGGAGGAGCTTCGCTGAGCTTGTGAACATCTCGGGTGTGCCGGTAGCGATCGATCAGAAGCGGATCGCGTACTGGAGCAGTGCTTCGTCGTAGCTGCTGATGACCCGGTCCGTGAGATGGGTCTGCGCGAGCTCCAATTTGAGCGCAGACACCAGATCCACGTCGAAACGCAGGCCCAGGGCCGTACGGTAGTAGGAGCTCCCGGTGTCTTGCGCGGCGAAGTAGTTGTCAGACTGCTGGAATGCGCCCCGCTCGTAACGCGCGTACGGTGTGTAGCGGCCGGCGCGGTAGCCCATCTGCAGGAAACCGGCATCACTGTGATGCGTGCCGGTATGACCCGTGAGGTCGTGGTTGCTGAAGACATGAAACTCGGCAATGTCTTCCCAGCTGTCGGTGTCATAGGCGGCGTACGCACCGTAACTCCTCACCCGCGTGACGTATGGGGGCGCCTGGTCCTCGTCCTCGATACGGGTCTGAAATACGTCCACCCCCACCTTCAGGCCGTCGAGAGCTCCGCTCAAGAGCAGGCCCAGGTTGCCGCCCACGATCGTGCTGCCGTGCGTATTGCCCGCGTTATTCATGTCGAGTTTGCCGTTCGTGATGCGCTGGCTGTTGCCGATGTAAACGTCATAGGTGACTTTCTGCTCGCCCACACGCTCCGAGCCGGTGAGCCAGGCCCCGACGGTGTGCGCGGGCATGATGCCGCCATGGTCCTCGAATTCAATGAAGCGCGGCCGCCTGAGGGAGGTCGCAATCTGCTGGCCGTGGTGAAAGGCGGTATTGTAGTACCCATAGGGCGTATGAAACCGTCCAAGCCACACCGTCGCGGAATCCGCGAACTGGTAGCCGATCTGCGCGCGTTCCAGATCCACGCCTACGTTGCCATCTGAGCCCACTTCGAAGTTCAGCTCGAAAAGGGCGCGCGTGCGGCTGCCGAGCCGCGGCGTCAGGAAGAAGTCCAGCTCAGCAATATCGGCGCCCTGGTACTGGGGAAACTCCGCGTTGTGGTTGCCGATGCCGACGTCCGCAAATCCGTGCGTCGCCAGGCCTTCCTCCGCGTGCTGGCCGGCGCTGGCGGCCATCTGATTTACCGTCTGCTCGACTTTCGCCAGGCGTTGCGCCGTGTCGGGCGGTGTTGGCGCGGCCGCGCCCGTCTGGGCGGCGGCCGGCGTGCCGGGCTGGGCTGCGGGGGGCGCTGCGGCGGCCGTGCCGGAGCGCTTGTCTGCCTCTGGCGGGGCGCCGTGCGCCGCCTGTGCTTCCAGATCCTGAACCCGCGCCGACAGCTGGCGGATCAGCTGCAGACTCTGATCGAGCTTCTGTTCGAGTACTGCGATGCGATCGCCGTCATTGGTTGCCGCGTGAGTGACGAGCGAATGACCGAGACCGGCCACGAGCAACGCGCCGACCCATCCTCGATTGGCGCGCGGGTGTTTTGTGGTGCCCATAGACCTGCTACCTCAGTGTGGTCTCATACCCTGCTGCTTCGCTGGTTTCGACCAGCGTGCCGTGCTCGTCGAAATATAAGACGCGTGTGTCGTGCATGACGTGCTCGTCGTATTTCCAGAACTCGAACCCCAGCTGCCGCGCCGTCTGCTCGACGGCGGCGCGCGTCCCGATCAGGAAATGCCAGTTGCTGCGCGTGAGATGTCGGGTCGCGCGATATTGATGCCAGGCTGCCGCATCGTCCCTGTCGGGGTCGTAGCCAATCACCAGGAATTCAGCGCTGCTGCCGCGACGGTCGAAATCGCGTTGCATCCGCTGCAGCCGGCGCATGGTCAGCGGACAGACGCGGTGACAGGTGGCGTACGCCATGGTCAACACGACCGCGTGGCCCTGCAGAGTGCGCAAATTGAACGGTTGACCCCGATCGTCGCGCCACGCGGGGGGCAGCTCGGCTAATTGAGTTGCGGACGCGCAGACGCGTGTTGGCAACACGCCCGGCAGAGCCACGACCCCGAGCAGCAGCGCGATCAGGACGCGGCGAGCAGGGCGTGTAGACTTCCCCTGCCGGCGGGATGCGCGGAGTGCGCTAGAGGACTGACCGTGGCTCGTGTGCATGCGAAGGCGCCGGCTTGGCCGATGCGCAAAGTATCGACCCCAACACGCTATGTCAAACGCGAACCGCGTCACAGGCGACGCCGCGGCGGCAGAACACAGATCTCAGTTCGAGGAAGCCGCCAGCGCCGCGAAGTAGGCCTCGAGGCTCTCACGGTCCGCATCCGAAAGATTCAAACCCAGGGGCATGTGTTGTGCGCCGGCCGCAGCCGACAGACGAAAGTGGATCTCGTCGAGCAAATCCCCATGGGCCGACGGTCGGACGCGCAGCTGCTGCGTGAGCTGCGTCGGGTCGGAGAACGGCAGCAACGGAGCAACCCCGGTCTCGTGACAGCTGACACACAGCTGCAGGGCCGCCGGAGGCGCAATGGTTGCGGCTGTCGGGGCGGCGTCCAGGCGCGCGAGCGGCGATGTTTGATGCAGTGCAACCACACCCTGTGCGCTGTCGTTCGACGGGGTGAGCGCGCTCCGGCTGCGTCGCTTCAGGTAACTGCAATAGCGATCGCCGTCGGAAGAAGTCGAGTAACGGCTCAGATCCAGGATGGCGGCGTCGCGCGTGGCAACCTCGGCCAACAGCGTTTCGCGCAGGGGTTGCGCAGGGGCGGGAGGCAGCGTGAAATCGTAGGTGCCTTTTTCGAGCGCCAGCGTCCAGTCTTGCGTGGAAACGCCCAGAGCTGACTCGGCCACGAAGCGCAACTGCACCAGGGCATTGTCACTGGTGGTGCCGTCTGCAGCGACGGCAGCGCTGCCGGCAGTCGCGGCGCGCGCCGCTTTGAGTTGAGCCTGTCGAGCGTTGGTCACAGAGGTGTCGCGGGCGAAGCGCTCGAAGCCGTGCCGCTGGGTGCTCCACAGCGCGTCGGGATAGAAATCGGCGAGCCGTCCGCAGGCGTTGTCTGCCAGACCGAGCAGGGCGTATTGATAGCGGTCGAAGCCCGGTTGCCGCACCAGTTGCCGCGCGATGGACTGCGCCTGCAACCGGCTGAGGTAAATGGCGAGCTCGGCGTTCGGTGGCTCTGCCGGTATGCCGGCGTACTGACTGAGCGCGCTCGAGCGGAAGGTCTGCGGGTCGGCGAAGCGCTTCACGCCGAGCAGCCCACTATAGCGGGCGTGCGTCGCCTGCAGCGCGAGGAACGCCGACAGGCCGGCGCGCTCCCGCGCCGACAGCTTGGCACGGTAGCGCTCACCGTAAGCGCCCGGCCAGAGGGGGAATGTGTCCCACACGGGCCGCGCCGGCGCTCCATGACAGCGGGCACAACGTTGCGGGTTAACCTCGGAGATCACGACCTTGTCCACGCCCGCCGCCCGCTCCGGGAACAGCAGCTCGCGCAGCCGAAACTCTTGGCTCTCGTCGTCGAATTCCATCGTCTCCACGACCCGGAATCCGCGCTGCGCCGGACTGCCGTTGAAAGTCACGATGAAGCGCGCGTCCGGTCCGAAGAGGATCGCCCGCGGATTTTCCAGGCTGGCACCCTGCAGGCTGCGGCTCTCGAATACCAGGGCATAGCGGTTGCGCTGTACTGCCGGCAGCGCCGCGATCAACTCCTCGACGCTGCCGATATCCTGCTGTGAGAGCAGCGACTGCAAGGACGCGAAGTTGAAGGCTGCGGCCTGCCCGGGCGGAGCGGTACAGAGGAGTCCGAGGAGCAGACAGAGCGTGCGGGGCACAGCGGCAACGGCTAGGGCGCATCAGCGCGTAAGTTCGCCGGCCTCCTGGATTGTGTTCAGGGGATCACGCTGCGCGGATGTTACGCCGTGTTGCATGGCAAAGCGTGATCCGCATCTCGCCCCCCGCCCAGTGAACATGTTATCGCTTAAGCACGTGTAATCACAGGCGATCTTGCCGTGCTTACGCGGCGCGAGGCGTGACGTGGCGCACATGGGGATTGCTATGCTTTTTGTCGGTTATTCCTGCCAATCAGGGGCGCGCTCAGCAGCGCGCACGCGGCGCGCCCGTGGAGGCACGCAATGAGGCGATCGACGGATCGTTTGATTGCACTGCAGTTCCTGGCCGTCGCCGTGCCCATTGCATTTGTGTTGCTGGCGCAGATGGTCGCGGACGGGCACCGCGCTACCACTCTCGAACAGTCGCGCCCACTGCGCACCCTCGCGAACGAGGCGCGCGCCAACTATCGCACTTTCACCAACGGCGCTGCGGACGCGGTGGACACCGGTGCGCTCGGTCGGCAATCCGCCGAGGCCCTGAACACCACCGCCGCGTTGCTGAGCAAGCTGGCCGCCGCCGGCGAGGCGGCTGCACTGGGTAATACACCCAGGTTGGTGGCGGACCTGGCGGCGCAGGTTCGCAGCGGCGCGACGCTGGACGATCTGATGGCGCTGCGCGCGCAGATCGCGCTGGCGGACCGTGAAACCCGTGCGATCGATGAGAACTTCGAGCTGCGGGACGCGGCGGTGGTCCACGATGCGGTCGAGTCGGCGCGACGTGAGAAGCAGCAGGTGAGCGTGGCACTGTTCATCAGTGCGATCCTGACGGTCATATTCGTTCTGGCCACCCGGCGCCGCCTCAAACGACAGATTGACGCTGACGCTGCGATCGAGCGACGACGGCGCGCGGAACTCGAGACCATCTCGATTCGCTTCGGCATGGCGACGCGCGCCGCCAGCGCCGGCGTGTACGAGCTGCACGAGAGCACTGGCACCGTGTGGTGGAGCGACACCATGAATGAGCTCTACGGACAGTCGTCGCACACATTTGCTCCGACACTGAAGGGCTGGCTCGAGCTGATTCACCCCGGCGACCGCGCCGCCGCACAGGACGCGATGACTGCGGCTATGCGTGAGCGCAAGCAGTTGCACAATCAATACCGGATCGTGCGCCCGGACGGCAGCATCGGTCACGTCGAATCCGTGGCGGCCGTGATCACCGACTCATCCGACGGCGGGGTGCGCCTGGTGGGCATCGATCTTGACGTCACGGAGCGAGTCGCGGCCAAGCGGCGCGAAGATATCCTGCAGCAACAGCTGCGTGACGCCTCAAGGCAAGCAGGCATGGCGGACGTGGCGACCAGCGTTCTGCACAACGTTGGCAACGTTCTCAACAGCGTCAACGTCTCGGCGACCCTGGTGACCGACAGCCTGAAGCGCTCGCGGGCGGCGGGGCTGGGTCGGGTGGTGTCGCTGCTGCAGGAGCACAAGAGCGATCTGGGCAGCTTCGTGGCGCACGACGAGCGCGGCAAGGTCCTGCCGGTCTACCTGGCGGAGTTGTCCCGTCATCTCAGCGCGGACAACCAGAACGCGTTGCTGGAGCTGGACTCCCTCAAGAACAACATCGACCACATCAAAGACATCGTGGCCATGCAACAGCGCTATGCAAAGCTCGGCGGCGTGGCTGAGGTCATCGACATCAGACACCTGGTCGAGGAGAGCATGCGCATCAATGCCAACGCCTTCGAGCGTCATGACGTCAAGGTGGTGCGCGAGTTCCGGGATGTTCCGCAGATCACCGTCGACAAGCACAAGGTGCTGCAGATACTGGTCAACGTGCTGCGCAATGCCAAGGACGCCTGCGAGAGCGGGGGCGAGCAGCAGCGGCGCGTCACCATAGGCATCGAAAGATGCGCCGCGGGCGTGCGGGTCGCGATCACAGACAACGGCACCGGGATCGCCGCCGAGAACATGAGTCGCATCTTCACTCACGGGTTTACAACCAAGAAGACCGGTCACGGCTTTGGGTTACACAGCGGAGCGCTTGCCGCCAGGGAGATTGGCGGCGTGTTGCAGGCCGAGAGTCCCGGTCCGGGCCACGGCGCAACTTTCGTTCTCGAACTTCCCCTGAAACCTCCTGAGAATACACATGGCTAGCAACCCCCTGCACCTCAGACCGCGAGTGCTCGTGGTGGATGACAACAAGGCGATCCACGAGGACTTTCTGAAGATCCTGGGCGGCTACACCGGCGGCAGTACCGAGCTGCTGGAGGCCGAGCGTCTGCTGTTGGGCGAGGCGAGCGGGTCCGCGCCGCGCCCGACTTTCCAGATCGACACGGCCTTGCAGGGTCAGGAGGGTGTGGCGCGGGTCAAGCAGGCGCTCCTGGAGGAGCAGCCGTACGCGATGGCATTCATCGATATGCGCATGCCGCCGGGCTGGGACGGCCTGGAGACCATTCAGCGCCTGTGGGAGCTCGACCCGCACGTCCAGATCGTCATCTGCTCGGCGCATTCGGACTACGACTGGACGGAGGTGGTAGCGCGTCTCGATCATTCCGACAAGCTACTGGTGATCAAGAAGCCGTTTGAGCCGATCGAGGTGCTGCAGTGTGCCAACGCGCTGACGCGCAAATGGGAAAACGAGCGGACTTTGCGGCGCCAGGTCGAGCATCTGGAACATGTCGTCGAGACCCGCACCGAGGGGCTGGAGGCGGCCAACAAGCAGTTGCGCCACCTCGCAAGCCACGACGCTCTGACTGGTCTGCCGAATCGAGTGCTGCTGGACGATCGCCTGTCGCAGGCGGTGGCTCACGCGGAGCGCGACGGCTACAGCTTCGCGGTCGCCATGTTCGATCTCGACCGCTTCAAGGTCGTCAACGATTCGTTTGGGCACCGGGCGGGTGATGAGCTCATCAAGGAGGTGGCGCACCGCCTGGCAGGTATCGCCCGCAGCACCGACACCGTAGGCCGCCTGGGCGGCGATGAGTTTGTGTTCATTATGGATCGGCTTGCAAAGCGCGAGGACGCGGAACACATCGCGCGCCGGGCGGTTGAGGCCTTGCAGGTCCCGATCCGGATCGGTGGTGTCGACATCCACAGCTCCGCGAGCATCGGCATCGCACTGTTTCCCACCGATGGCAAGACCGTCGAAACGCTGATTGCCAACGCGGACGCCGCCATGTACTGCGCCAAGCAGCGCGGGCGGAATAACATCCAATGCTACGCGGCGGGAATGAATTCGGTTACGCAGGACAAGGTCAAGCTGGAGAGCGACCTGCACGAGGCGCTGGCGCTGGGTCAATTTGAGCTCCACTACCAGCCGAAGCTCGACACGACTACGGGTGTCATTCACGGCGCCGAGGCGCTGATTCGCTGGCGGCATCCGGAACGAGGACTGGTTCCCCCGGGGGAGTTCATCCCGCTGGCGGAAGCATGCGGGTTGATCGACTCCATCGGTGAATGGGTGGTGCGTGAGGGATGCCGGCAGGCGCGGGCCTGGCAACTCGACGGACTGCCGCATCTGCGCGTGGCGGTCAACCTGTCGGCATTTCAATTCCGCAACGGCAACCTGCTGCAGATGATCCGTGAGGCGCTGCAGGCCGCAGACCTCGATCCACGGTTTCTCGAGGTGGAGATTACCGAGAGCGCAGTGATGAGCGATCCGGAAGAGTCGGTAGCCATCCTGGAGCAGCTCAGCCGCATGGGGGTGGTGGTGTCGGTCGATGACTTCGGCACCGGCTACTCGAGCATGAGTTACCTGCGTCGCTTCCCGATTGACAAATTGAAGATCGATCGCGCGTTCATCGCCGAGCTGCTATCGCGGGCCGACGATACCTCGATAGTGAAGGCGATCGTTTCCCTGGCGCACAGCCTGCATCTGAAGGTGGTTGCTGAAGGCGTCGAAACGCAAGAACAGCTCGACCTGCTCAGGGCTCTCGGTTGTGACCAGTATCAGGGTTACTGCTTCAGTCCGGCGGTGCCGGCGACGCAGTTCGCCGCTCTGCTGCGCGACTCCCAGCACAAGTCCGCGATAGTCGATCCCGCCTCGGATTTGACCCACAGCAAGCTCGCGGTTTATCGCCCCCGTTAGGGCAGGGACGAATCCCGCACCCCGCACCCCGTCGCACCGGGCTAACGCTCCGGCGCGGGTGGCCGTTTAAACCCGGCGACTGGCGGTAGCATCCAAGCGTGCGGGGGTAGGTCCCCTGCTAGCGCGTGGGCTTGAACCATGGACAGCCTGCACCGGTCGAGCCGCAGCCCGATCGGCGTGATCGTCATCGCGGTGTTCCTGGGTCTCCTCGGGCTCCTGAGCCTGAGCCGCCTGCCGTTGCAGCTGTTCCCGGACATCAACAAACCGGAATTGTCCATCCAGACCGGTTGGCGCACGGCCTCGCCCGAAGAAGTCGAGTCGGAGCTCCTCGAGCCCCTGGAAAACGTCATGCAGGGGATGGCGGGCGTCGAGGAAATCGAAGGCAACGCCTTCGCCGGGCAAGCGCAGGTGAACCTGCGCTTCACGCTCGGAACGGACATGAAAAACGCGCTCGTGGAAGTGATCGGGCGCATCAATCGGCTGCCGCCGCTGCCGCGGGATGCCGATCGCCCCAGCGTGTCGCTCGGGGGCAACGGCAATACCAACGAGACCCTGTCCTGGTTCTTCGTGCAACTGCTTCCCGGGACCCCGGGTCCGATCGAGACGCAGCGACGCTTCATCGAGGATACGGTGCGTGCCCGGCTCGAGTCGATACCGGGCGTCGCGGCCGTCCAGGTCAACGCGGGTCCTCCCGACGACGTGCGTATCACACTCGACCTGGCGCGCGCCGCCGCCCTCGGAATCAGTATCCCGGATGTGGCCAACCGCGCCGCCAGCGCCACCAACGTGTCCGGTGGCCAGCTCGATGTCGGGCGGCGTCAATACACGCTGCGTTTCACCGGCCGCTTCTCGCCCGAGCAGCTCGGCGCGCTGGTGCTGGCATGGCGCGACGGCCGGCCCGTGCGCCTGGCGGACATTGCCACCATCGATGTCGCCCCGCCGGCACGCCAGTTCTTCGGCTACCAGAACGGCAACCCGGCCATCGGCATTCAGGTATTCCGGGCCAACGGCGCCAACGTGCTGGCGACGCTCGAGGCGGTGAAAGCTGCGGTCGCGGAGCTGCGCGCGGGAGCCCTCAAGGCCCACGGGCTCGGGATCGAGCAGTCCTTCGATGCGTCGCTGTTCATTCGCCGCGCCGTGAGGCTGCTGACCGAGAACCTGGTCATCGGAGCCTTGCTGGCACTGATCGTGGTCTGGTGGTTCATGCGCGAATGGCGCGTCACGCTGCTGATCGCGGCCACCATCCCGGTGTGTCTGTGCGCCACGTTCATTGCGCTCGATCTGTTCGGCCGCAGTCTGAACGTCATTTCCCTCGCCGGGCTCGCGTTCGCGGTGGGCATGGTGGTCGAGGGCGCGATCGTGGTCTCGGGAAACGTGGTTCGCCTGCGCGAGGGCGGTATGTCCCTGGAAGAGGCGACCAGCAAGGGCGCCCGACAGGTCGCCGGAGCGCTGTTCGCCTCCACCGCCACAACGGTAGCCGTGTTCGTGCCGGTGCTGTTTCTCAAGGACGTCGAGGGTCAGCTGTTCGGTGACCTCGCGCTCACCATCTCCATCGCGGTGGCGATTTCGGTCGTGACGGCGTTGACGCTGCTGCCCGTGGCGCTGAGCTTCGCGCTGAACCGCCCGCTGCGTCCCAGCGGCTACGGTGCGGGCTGGCCGGGCCTCACCGAGTGGGTGCTGCGGGTGACCGACACGCGGCCGAAGCAGCTGTCGTGGATCGCGGGCTTGCTGCTCATCCCGCTGCTGCTCACGTGGTGGATGCTGCCGCCGCTCGATTACCTGCCCCCGGTCAAGCGCGCGGCCATCGACGCATTCTTCGATTTTCCACCGGGCATGAGCCCCGAGACGGTCAATCGCGAGCTGGTCCCGACCATCCTCGCACGGATGCGCCCCTACATGGAGGGCCGACAGCAGCCGCGGCTCAAGAACTGGTACATCCTCACCTGGCCCGGTGGCGGCACCATCGGCGCCCGGGTCGTGGATGAGAGCCGCATCGGGGAGCTGGAGCGGCTGGTGCGCGACAAGATCGTGGTGGGTTTGCCGGACACGCGGGTCTTCACCGTCGAGGGGGATCTGTTTGGCGGCATCGGCGGCTCGGCCCGCTCGGTGGGCATTCACCTGCAGAGCGAGGACAGCGCGGCGCTCAACCGGGTGGCCCTGGAGGGCCGGACACTACTCGAAAGGGTATTCCCCGGTGCCGCCGTGCAGAGCTTCCCGAACCCCGAGGACGTCGCCCTCGAGTTGCGCGCCGTGCCGGACGATCGCCGCATCGCCGAGGTAGGCTGGGACCGGGCCACACTGGGCACGGTCGTGCGCGCCGTCGGCGAAGGAGCGTGGCTGGGCGAATACTTCGACGGCAAGTCACGCCTGCCCATCATCCTGCGCTCGAGCAAAGGCACGACGCCCGAGGACCTGTCGAACGCGCCGCTGATGACCCCCGCCGGGCTGGTCGTGCGGCTGGGGGATCTGGTGCAGTTGTCCACCGAGCTCGGGCCGCCGGCGATACGCCGTCTCAATCACCGGCGCACGGTGACGCTCACCGTGGATCCCCCCGGGTCGCTGTCGCTCGAGAAGGTGCTGAGCATCATCGACACGCAAATCCTGCCGAAGCTGCGCGCCGACATGCCGCCCGATGGCTCGATGCGCCTCGCCGGCAGCGCTGACAGCCTGAGTCAGACACTCTCCGCGATGAGTCGGGTGTTCGCACTGGCGCTCATCGTACTGTTGCTGCTGATGACCGTGCTGTTCCGCTCCGTGCGCGACAGCGTCATCGTGCTGCTGACGGTGCCGCTGGCACTCGTCGGGGGTGTGGTCGGACTGCGCTTGCTGGATCTGGTGAAATTCCAGGCGCTCGATCTGCTCTCCATGATCGGTTTTGTGATGATGATCGGCGTCATCATCAACCACGCAATACTGCTGGTGGCCGCGGTGCGCGGCATGGAGGCGGAAGGCGCGACGCTCGAGCAGGGGATTCGTGGCGGACTGCAACAGCGTCTGCGGGCGATTCTCGCGAGCACGCTCACGGGTGCATTGGGAGCGTTGCCGATGGCGGTCAATCCGGGGCCGGGCAGCGTCATTTATCGGGGCCTGGCCGCCGTCAACATCGGCGGCGTGGTCATCAGTCTGGTGTTCAGTCTGGTGCTGATACCGGCGCTGATGCGGCTGCTGCGCGCCCGGGGTCGCGCGGAAACCCGCGCGGAAACCGCTACAGTGCCGGCCACCGCAAGATCCGTGGCCATGCGCGCAAGCAGCCTGCCAGGGGTTGCGCTGCTGGCCATCGCGGCCGGATCCCCGGCCGTGAAGGCCGCGGGCGCCCCGCAGGGATCCCCGCAACGCGTGGTGGTCGAGGTCGGGACGGTCAGCGTGCGTCCCGTGACGGTCCGCAGCTGGATACCAGGCTCGATCGTGAGCCGCGCCGACGCGCGCATTGCGAGCGTGATCGGCGGTCGGGTGATGTGGATAGCCGAAGTCGGTGCACGTGTGAGACAGGGAGATCCGATTGCCAGGCTCGATGACACGGTTGCGCGGTTGCGAGCGGAGGACCTGCACGCGCAGGTCGAGCGCGCGCGTGCCCAACATGAGGTGGCCAGCTCGCAGCTGGAGCGCTTCAATCGACTCGCGGCCACCCAGGCGCTGAGCGCCAGTCAGCTCGAGGACGCGCGCGCGCAGCGCGACGTGTCGACCGATGACGTCGTGCGAGCGGATGCGCAACTGCGGCAGGCGCAGTACGAGATCGGTGAGTCGGTGATTCGGGCGCCGTTTCCCGGCATCGTGACCGAGCGCTTCATCCAAAGAGGCGAGTACGTGCAGATCGGTGCCGCGACGGTGCGGCTCGTCAACACTGCCGATACCGAGGCGCGCGCGACCGCGGCGCTTGACCTGGCCGCCAATGTCCACCCCGGACAGGCAGTCACGGTGCGCGAGCACGGGGTCGAGAAGACCGGGACGGTGAGAACGGTGGTTCCGGTCGGCGATGACCGCTCGCGCCAGTTCGAGGTGCGCGTCACGTTTGCGAATCCCCAATGGCTCGTGGGCACTCCGGTCGAAGTGAGTCTGCCCTCGATCGCCGAGCGCACCGCCGTCACAGTGCCGCGCGACGCGCTGGTGATTCGGCAGAATCATTCGTATGTGCTGCGTGTCACGCGCTCCGATACCGTGGAGCAGCTCGACGTGATACCGGGCGTCGGCTTTGAGGACGCGGTGGAGGTCCGCGGTGCACTCGCACCCGGTGACCGGCTGGTGGTGCGCGGCGCCGAACGTCTGGCGGCCGGACAGGCCGTGCGCGTCATCGATCCCGCACGCCACAGGACTCAGGCTCATCCCGGCTAGGTCCGACCCGGCCGAGCTCACGGAATAAGGGTGGGGGTAACGTGCTTCGAAGGTTATTGATCGCGTTGGCCGCGATCGCAAGCAGCTATGCCGCTGCGCTCAACGCCGGGACAAATCCGACACTGGATGACATCACTCCCGCGGTCGGCGGCGGGCAGTACCAACAGATCACCAGCGTGGTCGTCGCACGCGGCGAACGCGTGCTCTACGAACACTACTTCGACACATCCGGCGCTGCAGCATTGCGCAATACGCGTTCCGCGACCAAGACGGTGACGGGAATCCTGGTCGGCGCGGCCGTCGATCGCGGGTTGCTGCGCGCCGAGTCGCCGGTGCTGGCCTTCTTCACGGACCGCCTGCCCGTCGCCAACCCGGATCCGCGCAAAGAGCGCATTACGGTAGAAGATTTCCTGACCATGAGTTCCCTGCTGGAGTGCGACGACGAGAACGAGTTCTCTCGAGGCAACGAAGAGCGAATGTACCTGGTCGAGGATTGGGTGAGGTTTACGCTCGACCTGCCAATCAAGGGCTTTCCCGACTGGCAGCTAAAACCGGAGCAGTCGCCATACGGGCGGGCGTGGAGTTATTGCACCGCCGGCGCCACGACGCTTGGACCGCTGCTGGAGAGGGCGACCAGGCAGAGTGTCCCAGACTTTGCTCAAGCCGTGCTTTTCAAGCCGCTTGGGATTGAATCCGTCAAATGGCAGTACCAACCCCTCGGCAGTGCCATGACCGGCGGCGGTCTGCAGCTTCGCAGCCGAGATTTACTGAAGCTTGGTCAGTTGTACCTCAACGGCGGCCGCTGGCAGGGCCGCCAGGTGATCTCGGAAGCATGGGTGCGCCGTTCGGTGTCTGCGCACGCGAACGCCAGAGAGGCCACGGACTATGGCTATCTGTGGTGGCTGCAGACGTTTCACGTCAACGGACGGAGCATCCCGACGTACGGCATGTATGGGACCGGCGGAAACAAGGTGTATGTCCTGCCAGAGCAGGGGATCGTCGTGGTCGTCACGACGACCAACTTCAAGGTTGCGGGTGCCGGCGCCCTGACGGATAAGCTGTTTACCTCGCTGATTGTTCCCGCCGTGCTCGTGCCTTGAGCCTTGGGGTGGAGCGGCCGCGGGTTCTTGGCAGGAATTGAGCGATGATTGGCATTGCAGCCAGTGGCCCGGTCCCGCAGGATTCGCGTTACGACGTGCACTTCAGGCGAACGGAGCGGACGATGAACAGACGGGATCTGTTAAAAAACTCTGCTGCAATGAGTGTCACCGCCGCGATACCGCTTGCGGCGGTAAGCGTAGTGGCGATGAGCGCGAACTCTGCGCGAACGCCCGGCGTGCCCGGCGCTGCCGCCGCAGTCGAGCCAAGTCCGCTCCCGCCACCGGCCGAGGGCAGCATTCCTGTAGCGTTCCTGATTTCCAGGGGCGCGGTGGTCATCGACTTCTGCGGACCGTGGGAGGTCTTCGAGAACGTCAGCCTCCCGGGGCGCAAGGATGCCCCGTTCCGCCTTTACACCGTGGCCGAGACAACGAGCCCGGTCACGGTGAGCGGCGGCATGAAAATCGTGCCCAATTTCAGCTTCGAGACGGCGCCGGCGCCCAAGATCATCGTCATTCCCGCCCAGGGTGAGCCGAGTGAAGCGACGCTCAACTGGATTCGCGCAGCGACGCAAAGTACGGACGTCACGATGTCGGTTTGCACCGGGGCATTCGTGCTGGCGAAGACCGGCCTGTTGAGCGGTAAACCCGCCACGACCCATCACAACGCGTACACCGACCTGGCGATGCAGTTTCCGGATATCCAGGTCAAACGTGGGGCGCGCTTCGTCGAGGCGGGCAACCTGGCGAGTGCGGGGGGCCTGTCCAGCGGCATCGATCTGGCGCTGCGCGTGGTGGGGCGCTATTTCGGTCGCGAAGTCGCGGCGCAAACCGCCTACTACATGGAATATCAGGGCGAAGGCTGGACCGACCCCAATTCGAACCAGGCTTACCGCCAGCGTCGCGTATCCACCGCAGCGCATCCGCTGTGTCCGGTGTGCGAGATGGAGGTTGACCCCACGACTGCCCCGAAATCGGTATACCGGCGCCAGACCTATTACTTCTGCATGGCGGGTCATAAGGTCGTATTCGACGCGACTCCGGAGAAATTCGTGGAGACACTCAAGAGCTAGTGGCGCGCCAGCGTAGAGCGACCAAGGCTTCCGTTCAGGAGCAGCCGACAGGGCTGACGCGCACGCGGCGCGTCGTGCTGGTTGTCGCAGCCGGGGCGGAGATCCTGGATGTGGTCGGACCGTTCCAGGTCTTCACCACGGCGACGAATCTGTTCCGCAATCGGCACCCCCGTTCTGCCGCCATCTATCGCGTCGAAATAGTCACCTGCTCGCGGCAGACCGCGTTCATGACCAACTGCGGTCTGCAGATGCTGGCTCACAAGAGTCTTCGGGACGTGCGCGGCGAGATCGATACGCTGCTGGTGGCGGGCGGAAGCGCCATCGAGGACGATCGCACCAGCGCGCAAACGATCCAGTGGATTCGGAAGCTTGCGGCAGGGACACGGCGAGTCGGCTCGGTGTGCACCGGCGCGCTGCTGCTGGCGCGCGCGGGATTACTGGATGGCCGCAGGGTAACCACCCACTGGAACTGGTGCCTGCGTCTCGGCGAGCGGTACCCGCAAGTTCGGGTCGAGCCGGACCCGATCTTCATCCGCGACGGGAACGTCTACACCTCCGCCGGCGTCACAGCGGGAATGGACCTGGCTTTGGCTCTGATTGAAGACGATCACGGGTCGCGCCTGGCGCTGCAGGTGGCCCGTCAGCTGGTGCTGTACCTGCGCCGGCCCGGCGGACAGTCGCAATTCAGCGCCGCCCTTTCGCTGCAGTTGAGCGACCGGCAGCCCTTGCGTGAGCTGCAGTCCTGGGTGCTCGAGAATCTCAACAAGCCGCTGAGCGTGCAGACCTTGGCTGAACGCGTGACCATGAGCCCCCGCAATTTCGCCCGTGTCTTCGGCAAGGAGATGCGCATCACGCCGGGCAAGTTCGTTGAGCGCCTGCGTGTCGAGGCTGCTCGCCGGCGCCTGGAGGAAACCCGTCACAGTCTCAAGAGGATTGCCGAGGAGTGCGGGCTCGGCAGTGTGGGTTCCATGCGCAGCGTATTTCAGAGGGTAGTAGGCATCCCGCCTGGTCAGTATCGGCAACATTTTCGAGGCGCGCGGCCGAGGTGACACTGGTCGGTAGCGCCGCTGCCCGGCAGCGCAGCCCTGCGAGTGCGGGTGCGGATTCTAAGTTGCTATGCCGGCTCGAGCTGGTCACCCAAGCCGGCGCGGTCGGTGCGTTTCGCCTGTTCGGCATGATGGTCCGCCGCGAGCAGCATATAAAACGCCGGCACCACGAACAGCGTGAACAAGGTGCCGATCGCAAGGCCGGTCGCAATCACCAGACCCATTGAGAACCGTCCCGCAGCGCCTGCGCCCGAGGCGATCACGAGCGGAATCACCCCGAGCACCATCGCCGCGGTCGTCATCAGGATCGGACGCAGGCGCACGCCGGCGCCATGCTCGATGGCGTCGCGCTTGCTCATACCGGCACGCTGCGATTCATTCGCGAACTGCACCATGAGGATGCCGTGTTTGGAGATCAGACCCATCAGCGTGACCAGGCCTACCTGGGTGTAGATGTTAAGGCTCGAGATCAGGTTGACGAAGATCAGCGCGCCAAACAACGCCATCGGTACCGACACCAGGATCACGATCGGATCGCGCAGACTGTTGAACTGCGCCGCGAGTGCGAGAAACACGATGATCACCGCGAACAGCAGGGTGGTCGCGAAGCCGCCGGACTCCTGCACGAACTGGCGTGACTGGCCCGAATAGTCGACCTGGTAGCCGGACGGCGCGGCTTCGGCCAGCGCATCGCGCAGGAATTTCAGGGCCTCGCCCTGCGACATGCCGCTCGCGCCCGTTATCGTCGCAGAGTTCAGCTGCTGGAAGCGGTTGATCGACTGCGGTACGGTCTCGCGCTTGAGGCTCGCAAGCGTTGATGCCGGCAGCACCGCACCGCCGGGCGCGCGCACGTAATAGTCGAGCACCTGCTCGGGATTCAGCCGATCGGCCTGCAGCACCTGCGGGATCACCTTGTAGGAGCGTCCGGCGATCGAGAAATAGTTGACATAGCCGCCGCCGAGTGCGTCACCGAGCGCGCTGCCGACATCCTGCTGGGTGAGGCCCAGGGTCGAGATCAGATCGCGATCGACGACCACGGTCGACTGCGGCTTGTCAATTTTCAGGTCGGCGTCGATGAACCAGAACTTGCCGCTGTCCTGCGCCTTCTTCAGCACCGCCTGCACGACCTCGTTGAGGTTCTGGAACGGTTCGGTGGTGTTGACGACAACCTGAATCGGCGCGCCTTGCGCTCCCGGCAGCGCCGGCAGCGAGAACACGAAAATCTGCCCGCCGGCGATCGCGCTCCACATTCCCTGCAACGCCTGCTGCAACTGGGCGGCGGCTCTGCGGCGCTGGTCCCAGGGCTTGAACAACATGCCACCGAAGCCGTTGCCGGGGCTCACGATCTGGAACAACATTTCGTATTCGGGTAGCGTCTTGCCGATCGCGAACATCTCTTGTGAGTAGCCGAGCATCTGCTGTGCGGTCGCGTTGGGAGCGGCCTTGAGCTGATAGAACAGGAAGCCCTGATCTTCGTCGGGCGTGAGTTCGGACTTGGACGTCATGCCGAGCAGGATGGTCGCGCCGAACAGCAGCGCGCCCATCACGACGATCACGCTCCAGGTCGCCAGGGTCGCGTGCAGCAGTCGCTGATAGCCGTGGCGCACGCGCTCGAACTGGCGGTCGATGAACCGCACGAAACGCCCGCTCTCCTGCTCGCTGCTGAAGAAGCGCGAGCACATCATCGGCGACAGGGTCAGCGCGATGACCGCCGACACTGTTACCGCGCCGGCGAGCGTAAACGCGAACTCGGTGAACAGGGCGCCGGTCAGGCCCTTCTGGAAGCCGATTGGCACATACACGGCGATCAGCACGACGGTCATGGCGAGAATCGGGCCGCCCAATTCGCGTGCCGCGAGGAGCGACGCCTGCAGCGGCGTCTTGCCTTCCTCCTTCATGTGGCGGTCGACGTTCTCGACGACGATGATCGCGTCGTCAACAACCAGACCGATCGCGAGCACCAGCGCCAGCAGTGTCAGCAGGTTCATCGAGTAGCCGAGCGCGAGCATGACGAAGAAGGTGCCGATCAGTGACAGGGGCATCGCGACTACCGGAATGATGACGGCGCGCACGCTGCCCAGGAACAGGAAAATCACCGCGGTGACGATCAGCAGCGCCTGGATCAGGGTCTTGATGACCTCGCGAATCGATGCGGTGACGAATTTCGTGCTGTCGTAGACAATTTCGCCGGAGAGCCCGCTCGGCAGCTGCGCCTGGATCTCGGGCATCGTATTGCGTACCCGCTGCGCAACTTCGAGGATGTTCGCATCCGGCGCCACCTTGATGCCGATGAAGACCGCCAGTTTGCCGCTGAAGGACACGTTGGCGTTGTAATCTTCCGCGCCGAGCACGACGTTGGCGACGTCCTGCAGACGCACAATCGCGCCGTCCTTCTGCTTGATGCTGAGCTGCTTGAATTCCTCGACCGAATGCAGATCGGTGCCGGCGGTGAGATCGACGCTGACCATCTGCCCCTTGGTGGTGCCGACCGCGGCCAGATAGTTGTTGGCACCCAGCGCCTGGTAGACGTCGGCGGCGGTGACGCCGTGCGCAGCGAGCCGTGCCGGGTCGAGCCAGGCGCGCAGCGCGAACTGGCGCCCGCCGAGGATTTCCGCGGTCTGCACGCCCTGCACGGCGTCGAGTTTCGGCTTGACCACGCGCGCCAGGTAATCGGTGATGCTGTTGGACGGCAGCACATCACTGCGAAAGCCCATGTACATCGCATCGATGGTTTCGCCGACCTGCACGTTCAGCACCGGCTGCTGCGCCTGCGGCGGCAGCTGATTGCGCACCGAGCTCACTTGCGTCTGGATCTGCGTCAGTGCGCGATTCGCGTCGTAGTTGAGCCGCAAGGTCGCGGTGATGGTCGACAGGCCGGTAACGCTTGTTGAGGACAGGTAGTCGATACCCTGTGCCTGCGCGATCGCCTGTTCGAGGGGCTGGGTGATGAAGCCGGCGATGGTCTGCGCATCGGCGCCGTAATAAGCGGTGGTGACGGTGACCACCGCGTTTTCGGTCTTCGGATACTGACGGACCGAAATATCGCTGAGCGCCCGCAGCCCCAGCACGAGAATCAACAGGCTGACGACGATCGCCAGGACCGGTTTGTTGATGAAGGTATCGGTGAAGTTCATGATGCCGACCGCTCACTGCTCCTGTGGCGTCGGGTTCGGACTGTTTGCCGGCTGCACGCTGTTGTCGATCCGGATCGGCGAGCCGCTCTTCAGCTTGATCTGGCCGCTGGTGACGACTTCGACACCTTCGTCGACTCCCCTGAGAATCGCGACCTGATCACCACGGGTCGGCCCGGTCGTCACGAACGCCTGCCGTACGACGAGCGCGTCGGGTGGCAGTTGCGGTCCCTTGTTCGCCTTGGCCTTCTTGTCGGCAGCCTGCTGCTCTGTCGGCTCGGCATTTTGCGCGGCCTCTGCGGCGGCCTGCGCCTTGTCGGCTTCGGCCTTGGTCTTGACCACGAATACGGTCTCGCCGTACGGGTTATAGACGACCGCGGTCTGTGGCAGCGTCAGATAGCGCTGCTTCGAGCCCACGTCGATGCTGACGTTGGTGAACATGCCCGGCGTCAGGACGCGACCCGGATTTGGCACCCGCGCCTCGAGCGGCACGTTGCGCGTGTCGCTGTCGACCTTCGAGCTGATTGCACTGAGCGTGCCTTCGAACGCCTTGGGAAACGCATCGAGCGTCAACGTGACTTTCTCGCCGGCCTTGAGCTCGGCGAGCGTTTTCTGCGGCAGATGGAAATCCACGTAGACCGGGTCGAGTTGCTGCACGGTCACGATCACCGTGCCGGAGCTCAGATAAGTACCGGGATTGATGGTGACAATGCCGGCCCGACCCGCGAAGGGTGCGCGCAATTGCTTCTTCGCCACATTGACCTGCTGCTGGGCCACCGCCGCCTGCTTGACCTTCAGGTCGGCGGCCGCCTGGTCGTAATCGGCTTTGCTGATCACCTGCACCGCAAGCTGCTCCTTGGTGCGAGCGTATGTGACCTCGGCAAGCGCCGCGGCGGCTTCGAGCTGACGCAGCTGGGCGACGTCTTCGCTGTCGCGCAGTTGCAGCAGTACCTGGCCTTCCTTCACCTCCTCGCCTGATCTCACATTGACGCGGGTCACGAGCCCGGCGACGTCGAGCGCAAGATCGGCGCCGCGCACCGCCCGCAGCGTCCCCACCGCGCGCAACTCGGGCTGCCATTCCTGGTAGGCGGCTTTCGCGGTGCTGACGACCGCGGGCGGAGGTGGTTTGCTGCCCGCTATCATCCTCATGATTGACAGGACCTTGATCCCCGCGATCAGGGCGATCAGCGCGACCACGGCGACGATCATGACAATCATGCGCTTGGCGGTGCTCGGTTTTTCTTCTGCGCGCGTCTGCATGCGCGGTTCTCCTCCATGCGAATCGATGTTCGTGGCCGCGCTCACAATGTTGCGGGCGCTGTCTTCAAGGCCGCCGCCGAGCTCTCTGGCGGCAGTCTGCGTGGCGCGACCGGCGGCGCGGGCACCGTGCGTAGAATGTACGGGTCAGCGCGATCCTTTGAAAGATCGATTCGCCGCTGGTTTCGGGTATTCTGCCGCGGCGCCGCGGTGGCATGCCCCTCTCAAAAGGCGTAGGCGGCCGCTGCGCCGGTACTTGCGTCATTCACTCCCTGGCGGCCGCCGTTGCGCGACCGCGCGAGTTCTCGCGTGCGAAATTGGCCACTGGTCGCGTGTCGGGGCGGCGCGCGCGGTGGCCGCGAGCCATCCATTCCCTGGTGCGAGCGCTCGCTTGCCTGTGGGCGCAGTTCGACGCCGACATTTCGCCGCAGCGAGCCGCGGCAATCAAGACAGGGGCGGCCTTTTCGGTGGAAGTCAATGAAAACAAAGAACATTCTGATCTCCTGGCACGCCCACCGGTCAGCGGCACCGTCGACTGAATTGCCGTCGAAGCGGTGACGAATCAGCCCGACGTCCCACGGTGGCCGAAGGCGCCCGGGCGGCCTGCGGTTCGCTCTTGACCCATGGCCGAGGACGCCTCAGGGTTAGATCGGAGAAACCTATGCAGCGAACAGTGCACGACTATCTGAAAGCGCTCGAAGCCGGGGATGCCGACAAGGCCGCGTCATTGTTTATTGCCGATGGCTGGGTGGAGTCGCCGTTTCTGGGCCGACTGCCGGTACGGCAGTTCATCAAGAAGGTTGCGGAGGCGTCGAAGGGAACCAAGCTCACCGTGCACGACGTACTGGTGAGCGCGGAGGGACACCTGCGAGCCGTGGCCTACTACCTGTACGACTGGCGCCTGACAGACGGTTCACGCGTGTCGTTCGACTGCGCGGATGTGTTCAATTTTGACCCGAGTAGCGGGCGAATCCAGTCGATTGTGCTGGTGTACGACACCCATCCGGTGCGCGGTGTCGTCGAGAGCAAATACCCGTGAGAGACACTTGGACGGTCCCACAGTTACGGTGCACGAACCACTGATGTGGCGTGTCGGGGACGGTTCACTAGCCTAGACGATGGACGCGTCACTGCTGGCAGGCTGGGAGAACTTCTACGTCATCACCGGCTCGTCTGCCGGAGGTCTGACGGGAATCACATTTGTCATCATCGCATTGATCCGCGATGTGCAGCACCTGGGGCCGACTCCGGCCGGTACGGCGTCGCCGCCGCCTGCCTGCTTTTGCTATTCATCGGCATTCGCAATGCCTGGGACATTGCCGTCTGGATGACCGTGAAGCAACAGCGCGAGCCGCACTGACGCACATGTCAACGCACTAAATGCCCGCAGGCGGTGCACGATCCACGAATGCCTCACAGCCCGCGCCCCCCGCGCCATGGTAGGCTCAGCTATGGTGCCACCAGGCATCACCCCGTCGGTGTAGAGCGACAGGATCCGGTCCTCGCCGGGATGTCGTAGGTTTCGTCCGCCGTGGGTTGAAAAGAATTCATGCGAACCAAACGCGTAAAGGGCCACTCCAAGCGACGGGTGACCTTGACCGTCGAGACGAAGTCGCTATCGTACATCGCGGAACTTGTCACCACTGACTGCCGGTAACCTCTTTTTGTCGGAGACTAATGGATACACTTCCTAAACATTACCTGTTGGCGTCTGATTTCGATCAGACACTGAGCTTCCACGACTCGGGTCTCGTCCTGAGTGAGTTGCTCGGAATCTCAGGATTTCACGATCGAGTCGCTGGCCTGGCCCGCAGCAATCTGGTTCAACAGGGCGGAGAACTGGCGTATCTCATCCGCCACGATCCGGAATTCCGTGGCGTTCGCCACGAGCACCTGGTCGAAGCGGGGCGTCGTGTTCGACTCAAGCGCGCGATTCCGGCTCTGGTTGAGTTCCTGGGCCGGGGTATCGATGGGAACAGCTTTTCGTTCTTCGTCATATCCGCCGCGCCCCGCGAGATCGTCGCGTCGGCGTTGGCTGGCATCGTGCCGCCGGATCACATTTACGGTACCGAACTGGATTTCGACCATCGAACGGGTGAAGTGCGGGCGATCAGCCGCGTACCCGCGGGTTACGGCAAGGTCGCGGTAATAGAAGAGCTGGAGAGCCGGCTTGGAAACCCGCCGGATCGCACAATTTATGTGGGTGACGGCAGCTCGGACGTCCATGTCATGCTTCACGTCAACAGCCGCGAAGGGTTCACCATCGCGGTCTCCGAGAATAAGCAACTGGCGCGGATTGCAAACAGCACTGTTCTCAGTGACAACGCGTTCAGCATCGTGGTGCCCCTGCTGGATCAGGTTTTCGACTGGCGGGTCGGGCGGATCCGGGCGCTGTTCGAGGCCAACGGACTGGAACTTCAAGAATGGGAAAAGGCAAGAACGGATCGCGTGACCATCACCGAGAAGCTCCCGGTCCCGACGCAGGCCGTGGCCTGATCTCGATGGGCACTCCTGCCGTCGATTGTCTCGGATGGGCGGCAACGGCCGTCTTCGTAGCGTCGTACTTCTGCGCACGTCCACCGGTGCTCCGGGCGGTTCAGATGCTGGGAGCCGCGATGTGGGCGACCTACGGAGTCATAATCGGAGCATGGCCGGTGATCGTGGCCAATGTGCTGGTATTTTCGGCGGCGGCCTGGACGGCCCGCAAGAGCCCCGCTATGCCGCCGGGCTGAGCCCGAGAACATCACTCGACGCGCCTGTGCGAGAGGTCGCGGCGCCGGAGAGCCCATGAGCCCACAGACCGCGGCGATGATTCTCAGGCGCTTCGAGGAGCCCGACGAAGTTCGTGCCATGACACTCGGGCGATTCGAGCTCGTGCGGCTCGGCGCTATGACGGTGGGCCGCGCTACCTACCAACCGGGCTGGCGTTGGTCCGAGCACGTGGGGCGCGGTCTCGGGCAGGCGCGGTGCCAGGTCGAGCACGTCGGGCTCGTCGTCGCCGGCGCTGCCACCGCGGCATTCGCGGACGGCCGGGTGATCGAGATGCGCGCCGGGGACCTGTTCTACATCCCGTCCGAGCCGCATGACTCCTGGGTGCTCGGTAATGAACCCTACGTGTCGTTGCATTTCCTCGGCGCTGATCACTACGCGAAATGAGGATTCCCGGACCTCTTTAGTTCTCCCGGCGGTCAGGTGAACGTTCGCGGCATGGTGGCCATGGCTCAATCGGCCAGGAGTGGGCGTCCGGTCAGGCTCGACGGTGCATCCGGTGCGCTTTAAGTCCGTCCGGGGGCCCTGGCCCAGACCGCGGCGCGCGGATAGCAAGCAAGCCACCGCTTGCCAGCCCGATCAGGCGCCACAAAGCGTGAAACAGCAACCAGACGCCGACGGCAAATAGCAGTGCGAACAGCACCCCTTCGACGGAGAGCGCGAAGGTGGGCACCCAGTCGGTGAAGGTCGCGCGCATGAGGCCAGCATCAGCGTGCAGCGCCAGATAGCCGACCTGAGAAAACAGGCTGCCGTGCAACGCGTCGACGGCGCTTTGCAGTCGCTGCACGGTAGCGATGAGAGATTGGATGACGCTGCCCTCCAGGTGGAAGGTCGCGTCTTTGCTGTTCAGGTGATATTGAATTAACTTTTCGATATCGCCGTGATAGAACTGGTCGGCGATTCTCTGCCAGGGCTCGAGATCGAGTCGGGCTTGATCGAGTCGACCCCCTAACCGCTGGCGGTACTGCGCGACGAAACCCGGCACCAGACCACCGGCCACCACCGCGGTCACCAGAAACAATCGATCGAACAATCCGCGCAGGAACAACATCATACTGCCGACCCATGCGCGCCCACAGGCCGCGCTTCGCTCATAAGCTTGCGCTCCCTGCACCTCAAAGGCCAGGTTTCGCGGGACGCAAAGAGGCGGTATTGTGATGGGTACCCGGTGGGTCCAATGATCTTGCGCAGTAAGCTTGCGAGGCTTCGGCGTGATCTGCGGCCTTGTGCGGCCGACGCCCCATAGGTGTTCCGTGCAGACGGAAGTTTCACTGGCAGCGATAGCGATGAAAAAACTGAAACACGAAGCGGAATTGTTCAAGGCGGCGTTACTCGCAGGCGTGAAGTATGCGGAGGGGAGGGGCGCGGTGGAGTTCGAACCCACAGATTCCGCGAGTCAGAAGCTCTGGTACATATACAGACTGCTCGTCCACGATAAGGTCATTCAGCCCTTGCCTGAGGACCAGGTCTCCGAAGTCACGATGAGACACAAGCTCGCAATCTGGTACTCAAAACAGCTGCCTCAGGATCATCCCCTTCTGAGATAAGAGGAGGTTGGATACCGAACGGGCGCTACCGCGAGGAATCAGCTTTTTGCGGCAGCCAGCACGTCCGCAGGCACAAAAGCGTTGCACCCGGGCGACAGGTGTAGCGCTGATCCCGAAGACTCCGGAATTTCCCGATGGCCAAACGGGTCATTGCATGGACACGACCATGCGGGTTTCTCCGGCTGGGTGTTCGCGTTTACCTCGGTATTCTGTGCGCGGGCAATACCAAGGCCCTGGGAGAATTCCGTATATGGACGCAATCGCAAACGTTTCTGCGGCGCCACAACGTGCATTAACAAATGCCAGCAGTACCGAGATTGCCTGCCAGCTGACCGCGGCCGCCATCGACGCCGACGAGGGCAGAGTCAAGCAGATGCTGGCGAACCTGTTGCGCGGTCAGCCCCGACGATCGGACGAGCCGGTCCCGTCGCAGCTCCGGGTGCTTGAGTATTTATTCCTGACGCTGCGGTCGATGGCGCTAACCGACGACCTGACAAACCTTTACAATCGGCGGGGCTTCTTGCGAGCGGGTACTCGACTTTTAAGCGCCGTGAGCCGAGACAATTGGGGGGCGCTGTTATTTTATATTGACGTCGACGGTCTGAAATCTATTAACGACGCAGCCGGCCACGCCGCCGGTGACTCGCTGCTGACGCGTACCGCACAGCTACTGCGGACAGTGTTTCGCGACACTGAAGTCATCGGCCGGCTGGGCGGAGATGAATTTGCGGCACTCGCTCCTACGACCGATCCGAATGCCGCCAATCTCATCCTGCATCGTATGCAAGCAGCGGTAGCCGCCGACAATCTGTCGCATGCGGAAACCCTGTCCCTGAGCGTTGGGTTCGCGCAATTTGATCCGTGCAAGCCGAGCTCGATTTCAGACCTGCTCCGCAAAGCAGACCTGGCGATGTACGAGAACAAGCTGGCCAAATTACTTCAGCTCAACTCCAACGTGAGAAGTGCATCGTGTGGCTAGAATGATTGCTCGCGCTCAGCCATGGTCGGTTCGGGGCCTCTCGTAAGGCAGGATGGGATCGTGCTATCGGGAAGAAATGAACATCGGGGCGTCATGCACCTTGCTGCTTGCCTGTGCACTCGTGGCGTACCGCCAATTGTCGAGTCAGTTATGATTGTAAACATCAGCAGTCGTGGCGCCCGCGTTCTTGCCCATCGGTACTGGCAGCCACGCGAGCAGCTGGTCCTCACTGAGTTGATCGGCGACTTTCACGTCGACGCCGAAGTTGTCTACTGCCAGCGCGTGGAGCACAATCAATGTGCCGTCGGCCTCAAATTCGCCACGGCCGTTGACGCCGAGTGGCCGGGTGTTGGCAGTTCGGGCACGTGGCCGAGACTGACCATCTGAAAATTAAGGGTCCCGATTACCGCCTGTCGCTGGCGGCTTGATTCTACTGGGGTTCCCCTGTGTGTCCGCCGCGTGCGGCCATCAACCAGCGCGCGCGCTCGTAGACGCACGCGACGTGCCGCCCGCCGGCCCTACGCGGGACGCCCTCGCCAGGAACCAGCGTGTCGCCTTCCATTGCAGTCTGGTCGACCGCGCGATCCGGCACGGTGTCGTTGGACGTAGTGCCGCATCCGGAAATTCCTGACGTGCTGTTGCGCCTTTAGCTGACACGCGCTTACAGCCTTCGCCGGTTTGACGCGCAGCGCCGTGGCACTACGCTGGCCGCAGGAGAAGACGCTCCCCTAACAGCGTCCAAACAAGGCGGGAGGAAACGCTGCAGGCGTTTGCCGGTAGTGTTCACAGGGACGTCCCCAAGTATCATGCCAGTCGAGGATCGCGCGATCCTACGCGCAGGCTCGGGCTCGCCGAGGATCCTGCTGATTGGGCCGTACGACCCGCTTTGCGGGGAGTACACCTTTCTCGCTCCGCCGTTGGGGGTGTGGCGCCTGGCGGGCGTGCTCGAATCCGCCGGGGTCGAAGTGAAAGTCTTCGATCCAAACTGTTGTGCAGGGCCAGCCGGTCGCGCCCTCGAGCGCGAGCTGCTGGCGTGTCGGTGGGACGTCGTCGGCGTCTCGACCACCGGGATGACGCTGCGATTCGATCTGGAGCTGGCGCACCTGGCGCGGCGTTTGGCGCCCCGTGCGCTGCTGGTCGCAGGTGGTATGGAAGCGACCTTTCGGCCCGAGCTCATGTTCCGTCTCGGACCTTTTGATCGCGTCGTGCTGGGGGAGGGCGAGCGCCCGTTGCTCGAGTTGGTCAGGCGACTGCGCTGCGGGGAGTCCTTGCGTGGGGTCACCGGAACGGCAGAGCGCACCGCTGACGGGGAGTGCTTGAGAATGCCGCAGCAGGCGCTCGAACGCGCGGAGCTGCGAGACGCAATCTTCCACACGCCCTATGACAGGATGCCTTACAGCGCCTACTGGGACCGGCTCGAAGAGGCGTACCGCGTCGGCGCCCTCCCCACGAAAGCGGCTCGCGAGGCCAGTCTGGCTGAGATCCGCTCGGTGCGCCTGATCACGCTCAACTACTGCCCCATGGGTTGCACCTTCTGCTCGTCCACGAACTTCCTGCGCGAAGCCCAGGGAAGTGTCGCGAGTATCGCGCGGCTCGATGCAGAAGAATGTGTACAGATGATTCAGCGTATTGTCAGTGCACACCCTCGGGTGCGCACGGTCATCTTTCAGGATGATATTTTCGTATTCACAAAGGATCGTCGCGTTCTACCGCTATGCGAGGCGATCATTGCCGCCAAAGACAGTGGCACCCTGCCGCGCGAACTGCAGTTCATCAGCACCAATCGTATTGACGCCATGTCGCCCGAGCGGTTGGCCGCCATGCGGCGCGCCGGATTCCGGGTGCTCGGCTTCGGGATCGAGAACTTTTCGCGCAACGTACTCGGCGAATTCAACAAAGTCCATATCTACAGCCATATCCAACCGACACTCACATCAGCCCTGGAACTGGGCATCACGCCGTTTCTGGATCTGATCCTGTGTTCACCGCGCGCGACGCTCGCAGACGTTGCCGCGACCCTGCGCGAAGCCTATCACTGGTTGCAGCGGGGGTGCGAAGTCGGAATGTATCCCTATGTGATTCCGTTCTCGGGGGCCGCCATGGCGGCCGACCCCGCGCTGCGAGCGTTTACCGTCTACGAGCGCCGGCAGGTCGCCGGGACGCAGATCACGTGGGATCAACCCAGCAAGATCTTGCCGATGGACCCGTCGGTACGTGAAACCATCCTGCGCATCGAGCGCGACTTCGAGGAGTTGTTGGGACAGCTTCAGCCGCGCGCCGCACATTTGCCGTCCCGGGTGCGCTCGCTGATCTGGATTCTGTGCTCCTTGCGGACGATGGCTGCACAGGGACTGCCGATCGCGGAAGAGCAGGAAGTGTGCAGCGAGTTGACTGCCAGGCTTCCGCAAGCAATGAGGGCGGCCGCGGTGCCGAGAGTGGCAACCGTATGAAATCCCCTCGATCGTGGACGTTGCTGGCGCCTGTTGCGGTGTGCGCGCTACTTGTGGGTTGGATGGTGCTCTCGGTCGCAAATGTTCAGGCGGCCGGCCTGTCACTACTGATCTACGGTCTTGCCAATCTCATCGTTTACACCGACGCACTGGACTTTCTGCTGCGCCTCCATGTGCGCCGCCGCCACACGGCAACCGCGAGTGAAACGGCGGACAACCGCCACGTGTCGATTGATCTTCCGGCGATTCTGCCAAACGGAACTCGTCGCATTGTGTCGATTCAGCAGCCCTATGCGATCATCGCTTCGGTTTTCAACCTCGGCGACGAGCTCGACGACTTCGTTCAGGCCTTTGCACCGTACCGTGAGCGAATGTGGCTCATCAGCGACGGCTCAACGGACAATACCGTCACACGCTTGCACCAGGCTGGTTGGCGGTGCTTCGACGACGGAATCAATCGGCGCAAGCCGGCGGCGCTGCGACTGCTGCTCGAACGACTGCCGCCGCACATCGGAGTGGTGGTCGTCGTCGATCCGGATATCCGCATTCGTGGACGCAGCGCCGGCAGCACCGCCGATCTGGAGCGCGTGATTGGTGATTTCCAGCAGTCGGGAGCGGCTGCCGTGTGCCCGCGCATCATGATCGAGCGGGACGGGTTTTTGGCGCGCTTTCAAGCATTTGAATACGCGATGGCGTTCCGCGTCGGGCGCGAGAGTTTGGCGGATTACAGCATCACGTCCGGTGTGTCGATCTATCGGCGCGACGCCCTGTGGCGCGCGCTGCGCGCACACTCGCTGTCAGTCTACGCGGAGGATTTCGAGAACGCAGTCGTTCTGCTCGCACAGGGAGAGCGCATCTATTACGACGGGCGCCTGGTGGTGAGCACCGAGGGACCGGGAACACTAGCCAGGTGGTTCTCGCAGCGCGTCGGTTGGTACCACGGACTGCTGAAGGTCTACACCGAGCGCTTTGGCGCGATCTGGCGCATCGGCAAGCGCGCGCCTTTTGCGATGTACCACTTCGTTGTCTATATGGGCGGGCTGTCCCTCGCTCTGCACCTCGTCAAGATCGTCAGCGCCACGCTGCTCGTGATCAGCTTCGTAGGGGGATTGGACAACCTGTTCCTGGTCGACCTCCTTCCCAGGAACGCGTTTACCAACCCGGCGTCCTTCGTCGGTGCGGTTGGAAGCTATCTCGCCCTGGGCGTGATCGCGCTGTTCACGGTGGTGCCAAAGAGCGAGCGCGCCTATATCGCACCGATTGTGCCGCTGTACCTGTTTTACGCGCTCACGCATATCGCCCCGATGACCGTCGGCTTCGGCAATTTCATCGCGCTGCAGATGTGGGGCCGCCGCTTGTATCGGGATCACTATGAGCCGAGCGCGAGCGCACAGGAGTCACCGCTCGTACCCGAGCAGTTGGCGCGGAGGCCGTCGTGACGGCGCGAGGAATTCCGGCCCCCGCGTCTTACCAGTCCCGTGTCTACTGGGAAGAGCGCGCACGTCGCTTTGCAACCGAAGGTAACGCGCTCGCGGCTGTGTGCTCGTACGGCATGCCCGCGTTCTATAACCGGGTGATTCATTTCTGCCAGCGTTTGGCCCTCGAACCGTGGCTGCGGGTGCGCCCGGGCACAAGTGTGCTGGACGTCGGTTGTGGCGTGGGACGCTGGAGCCGCAACCTCGCTTCCCGGGGCGCTCGCGTCACCGGTATCGATCTCAGTCCCACCATGATCGCTGAGGCCAAGCGCCGCGCTGCGGCGCAGGGTGTTATGGAGCATTGTCGATTTTTCGTCCAGGACCTGGTGGCGCTTGATGCCGGCCAGAAGTTTGATCTTGTTTTGAGCGTCACGGTTCTGCAGCATATTCTTGAACCGCAGGCTTTGCATGCCGCCATGCGCCGCATGGTTGCTCACCTGACCGAGGGTGGTACGCTGATCCTGCTGGAAGCGGCACCGAATCGCGCCGTCGAAACTTGTGACAGCCCGATCTTCCGGGCGCGTCAGCGCAGCGCCTACTTGCAACTTTTCGCCGATTGCGGCCTGCGCGTGCGAGCGATCAGCGGGGTCGATCCCGCACCCTTCAAGACCTGGCTGTTGCCTTACTTGCCGCGGCTACCGCGGCGCGTGCGCGTGGCAACGCTCGCACTCGTCACTGCCTTGTCGCTCCCCATCGATGTGCTCTTCGGTCGCAGGGCGGTCGAGCGTTCGTGGCATGCCGTTTTCATTCTGGAGCACTCACGAGGCCAAATATGAGCACTAACCGACGAATCCTGCTTGCCGTTGGTGTGTTCCTGCTGCTCGGAGCCCTTGCCTTGCTGGGCTGGTCGTACGAGATCAAACAGGGCGCGCCGCAGGAAGCCGCGGGCGCGGTAGCCGTGAATGTCACGAGTTCGGATGACCGTGGTCCGGGCACGTTGCGGGAAGCGCTATTCATCGTCGCCGCAGCCAACGGTAAGGCAAGCGTTTCGATCAAGGTAAAGACAGTTACGATCAAGACGGCCCTGCCACCTCTGGTGAACTCGCACGGTGTGCGGATCGTCGCCCAACAAAGTGGCGCTGAGATCGACGCGCAGGGACTTGGCGGTGGGCCTGTGTTTGACATCACGGGCGCTAATACATCGCTGGAAGGCTTGGTGCTGCGCAATTGTCCCGCGACCGCCATCCTGCTGCGCGCCGCGCGCTTCCATCTGCAGTCGAGCACCATCGAATCCTGTGACGTTGGCGTTGACGTTGCAGAAAACGCCAGTGACGTTCTCCTCGAGCACAACCGGTTCGCAAACAACAGGGTCGGGGTACGCTTCGCCGCATCGAGTCGCAACGCGGCAGTGGTCGGCAACACCTTCCTTAAGGACAAGGACGCCGGACTATGGGCCGTCCGCGGCGAACTGGACGTCCGCGGTAGTGCCATCACTGTTCGTGAGAACCACTTCAACGGGGATCGCAGCGGCGTGGTAGCGGGCAACGTCGCAGTACTGGTCGAGCGTAACGAGTTTGCCGACACACCCGAAGTTGCGGTCCACCTGGTCGGGGCCGGTGCGGTGATTCGCGGCAACCACATCAGCGGCGGCGCGGCGATGGGGATAGTGGCGGAAAATGCCCGCGAAGCGATTATCGAGGACAACGAGTTCGACCATCTTGCGGCCTACGCCATCATGGTGCGTGGCTCGGCCAACGCGCTCGTGCATGCGAACCGTGTCCATAACTGTGGGTACGGTCTGGCCTTCGTGCTCGGCGATCCGCGCAACCCAAGCTCGGCTGTTGAAAATACGATTATCGAACCGAAGTTCAACGGCATTGACGTGATCGGAGATTCGCCGAATTTACGACGCAACCAGGTGCTGCGACCTCACGCCTTCGCCCTGCACGTGGCAGATTTCCAGCAACCCGGTGGTCAGAACGTGCGGGCGCGTCCAGTGCTCGAGGGCAACAACTTCCGCGCGGATACAGTGCAAGTCGCGTCCGAGACCGCCCAGGTGTCTGGAACGGCGCGACAGCAATGAATGACAGCTACGGGACACAGCTTCTGCCGGCGTTCGTCTGGCACGATCCGCGTAGCCATCTGCTCGACGACACCTGGCTACTGACGATATTCACGATTTTGCTTGCGATCGCAGTGCCGTGGTTCGTTAGCGGGCTGGCGATCGACTTGACTGCCGCGGCTGCGGGCCTGCTGGCTCTTGGGGCAATCCATGTCGGGCTCGCGGCCATGTCCAGTCGGGCGGCGGGGAACCCAGTGCGACGCACGCGGACGCTCTCGGCCTTGCACGCGCTCGGGGTCATCGCGGTAGCGTTCATCTGGCAGCACGCCGGCGGTCTGCAGAACCCGCTCTTTCTGATGGTGTTCGCGCTGCCGGTCATCGGTTCCATTTTTCTCTCGCGCTGGCAACCGTATCTCGTGGCCGCGCTGGCTGCAGTCACGGTCGGGCTTATGGCGTCGAGCCAGGCGCCTGAGTTGCGCTGGTATGCACCAGCGGGGCTGAGCGCGGCAGCAGAGTGGCTGGGCGCCGTCCTGGTCAGGGCGACGGGTGCCGGGAGTCTGCCCTTCGCGGGCTTTTACGCGCCCTCGGAGTACTTTGTCGTCGTGCTCGAAGCGTTCGTAATCATGTTGTTCGCTTGCGCGGTCGCGGCGGAATATCTCGGCACCATCTTCGACAGACTGCATGCGCAGGTTTCGAGTGCCCGCGCCGAAGCAGTGCGCAGCCAGGCGCTGTGGTCAGCGCTCCTGGAACAACTACCGCTGCCGACAGTCCTGCTGGACGCCAATACGCATGAAGTCATTTGTGCCAGCGCACCCGCAGTGGCGAAGTTTTTCGGCGCTGAAGAGTCAGTCGTCGGTCGCGACTTCTTCCAGGCGATTCGTTTCTCCTACCCCGAGGCTGTCCAGCAACTCGTCGACGGCGCGGGTGGCGTGGAACGGCAGAGCATGGTTCGCTTGGGCGATCAACTGCTCGCAACCGAGGTGCGCGTGCAGCACCTCGCGCAGAAGGGGCGCCGATTGGCGCTGGTCATGGTCAATGACACGACGGAGGCCGTCTGCGTGAGGGCCGCGCTCGATGTAGCCGAGTACGCTGCCCTGGTCGCAGATTCTCAAGGGCGCGTCCTGGCGTTCAATCGGCCCGCCGGCGCGCTCTTTTCCGGAACGAAAGTCGGTGCCGAGGTGTCGCGCCTGGTGCCGCAATTCGACTCGGGCACGCGTTGGTGGGATCCAGGGCTCGGCGGCCGTCGCAAGATGCATGTGACAGTAATGCGGCGCGTGTACCAGGTCACCACTTCCGCGGTGGCGCTGCCTGGCGAAGATGCGCGGCTGTACGTCATCGCATTCCTCCCGGTGGCGCGGGTCGCGGCGGCGGATCAAAGCTCCGTCGGTTCTACCACCGTGGTGGAACGGCCGTGAGAGCGCCTGCAATGGCGATCTGGCTGGCTCTGGCGGTGGGTAGCCACCAGGGCGCCACGGCTGAGCAGCCGCCGGCACCGGCGTCCGCGCCGGACGAGCGCCTGGTGCTTACCACCGATGGGTCGAGGCTTTCCGGAGGAAGCGGCGGTGGGGGCGGCTCCGTGACATGGCTGCGTAACATCGACTCTGACGCTGTGATTGGTGCCGGAGCGGATTATCAGCAGATCGCGAACGCGCATTGGACCACGGGCGCCCTCAGCGGCTCCCTCGCGCTAGGGCAGGGTAGCCCCAGGACGCACTTATACGCCGAGGTTCACGAAGGCGCCGGCGACATCGGCAGGCATGCTTTCCACTACTCGCTCGCTGCCGCCGGTGTCCTCGGTACGCTCACACCGCGCCTGTCCGTGCAGCTCGAGGAGCGCCGCATCGATATCGATACCAGTCACGGCAACTTGCCAAAGCTTGGCCTGTCGTTTCGAGCCACGCCGCAGCTGCTGGCCTCAGCGTCATACGCGTACTCGTTGGGGGGCAATCTTGGAACGAAGCTCACCACGGTGCGCCTTGATTACAGCGCGAAGAGCCTCAGCGCAATTGCCGGAGTGGTGTGGGGCCCGGCGGCGCCGGCCGTTTTTGACCTGATCGGGCAGGTCGTGAGACCCGGCCCGTCGCTGAAGGAGGGTTTCGTCGGCATTGGCAAGCCCGTGGGGCGCACCGAGTGGCTTTTGGTCGGCGATCACCAGGATGTAGGCGGGACCACGCGCACCACGATCACACTCGCTTGCACCGTTCATCTCCGGGCACCCGGTCAACCCCAATGAAGGCGACTGAACTCAAACGCTATTCCCATTGGCTGCCGGCGATGGTGGTCGCGGCGGCGGTGGTTCTTGCGGGTGCGCGATTGATCACGCTCAGTGTGCACGAGCGCGCCGCACAGATGCGGACCGCGGCCCAGAGTGCCGTAGTGCGTCATGCGCGCCTGATCGAAGCCCAGCTGCAAGCACTCACCGACCGCGCGCGTGGCGAGGCGCAGCGTGCGACCAACATCCTTGGAGACGGCACACGCCCCGTGCCGCTTGTCTCCGCAATCCCGGGTCGCGATACCTTCTGGATGACAGCCACAGGCACGATTCTGCGCGCTCGAGACGCCGACGCCGCCGTTGCCCGCGCCCTTGCGAGCGAATGGGCGTCGACCGACGCCGCAGGACGTGCGGCGGCAGGGCTTTTCGGGCCCGTCCGCTACGGCAGTCAGTGGATCGTCGCGGCGCACGCGGCCATTGATGTGCAGGCGGCGAACGGCTCCGCGGCGTCTGACGCGCGGTCCGTGGGCTTCGAAAGTCTGGACGCGCTGTTGGCGCGGGCACGTTTCGGATCGCTCGTGAATGAGGGGTACGACTTCGAGCTGTCTCAGCTTGAACCGGTGACCCACAGGCCGCGGGTGTTCATCAGCTCTCGTGCGGGCACCCTGGCTGAACCGGCGACGAGCGCGATTCGCCCGTCTGCATTTTTCTCGCTGGCCGTCCGCCCACGAACGGGCTGGTACCCGGCACGAGAGCTTGCGGCGGAGATCGGTCTGCTCGCGGTGCTGGCTTGGGCGTTCGCTTTCGGTGCGCATGATCTGACACAAAGTTTGCGCCGTCTGCGAGCTGCGCTCGCGACCACACGCGGACGCTTGCACGCGGTCAATGAGCGCCTGATCGCTGAAATCGAGCAGCGACAGACTCTGCAGAAAAGCCTCGAGCATGCTCGCTATCACGACCCTTTCACCGGGTTGCCGAACCGCCGCTACCTCATGGTTCAAGTTGACCATGCCCTGCGCGAAGTGCGGACTCGACGCCGGCAGCGCATTGCGATTGTTCTTATCGACATTGACCGCTTCAAGCTCATCAACGATACGCTGGGCCACACCGCCGGTGATGAACTGATGCTGCAGGCGGCACAACGCTTCGCGAAGGCACTGGGGGGGTTGGAATGCGTGCTGGCCCGTTGGGGGAGCGACCAACTGGCTGTGCTCGTGTACGAGGTGGACTCGACTGCAGCCGCACACGCGATCGCCAACGAACTTCAAAAGGCGCGCCAGGAGCCGTTCGCGCTGCGCCAGCATCGCATCAGGATCGGCTCGCACATCGGCTTTACCTGCATCGACTCGGGTCTGCAGCGGGCGGACGACGCGCTGCGCGAGGCAGATATAGCCCTGTCGGTCGCCAAGCGGCACCAGAATCCGCTCATCGTTGCATACACGCCGGGCATGGGCGGGGCTGCCGTAAGCCTGGTCAGTCTCGAAGCTGACCTGCATGTTGCTCTCGATCGGAACGAGTTCCGCCTGCTTTTCCATCCCATCGTTGATCTGCGCGCTCAACGCGTAGTCGGCATGGAGGCTCTGCTGAGGTGGCGGCATCCCGTGGAAGGCCTGTTGGCGCCCAACGAGTTCCTTGCTATCGCGGAGGAAGCCGGAGTCATCGTTCCGGTCACGCGTTGGATCATTCAGCGAGTGTGCAGGCTTGCGGCCGAGTGGCGCAAGCGCTTGCCGCAAGGCACGAACTTCTACATCAGCGTCAATCTTTCCGCGGCCGTCTTACGCGATCCGGGGATACGCGACTACGTCGCGCGTGTCCTCGAGGATACGCGCACGCCACCGGGAAATTTGAAGTTCGAGCTTACCGAAGGCGGTCTCATCAGCAACGTAAGCGCGGCGCGCGAAGTTCTTGACGCGTTCCACACTATGGGTATTGAACTGATGCTGGACGATTTCGGGACCGGCTATTCATCGCTCAGTTACCTGCAGTTGTTCCCGTTTGATTACGTGAAGATCGATCGTCCATTCGTCAATCGCACCGGATCGGAGCGCGCCAACAATGCCATCACGTCCGCGATTCTGCAGATGGCGTCGAGTCTGGGGTTGCGCGCCATCGCGGAGGTTGTGGAAACGCAGGCGGCTGCGCAAGCCTTGCTGCGCATGGGTTGTGCTTTCGCTCAGGGATACCTCTTCTCCGCGCCGGTGGAGGCTGAGGAGGCCTTGGCTCAGTTGCGCAGCGACGGTAGTCTGCGGGCTACCATGCCGGTAACCCGGGTCGCCGCGAACGAGCCGAGCCTGGAGGATACCGCGATCGATTATTCATCACCCACCTTGGTGCTGCCGGCCGAGATGATTTCCGAGAGCAACAGTGAGGATGACTCTGCCGAGTTTCAAAGGGAGTCCCCGACCGGAGCCTAGGAGCAAGCGCTGATAGCTCTTGCGAAATCCTGCAATCCTCCCTGGCCGCTCGTAGTAATGTCGCCCGAGCGAACGGTTTCATGGGGTGGCAACACCCCATGCGGGATGCGTTCGGCGGAGGGCAAGACATGACCGAGAACAAAGCAGCACTCGACCTGCCGGCCGCGGGCCCCGCGAGGGAAGCCCTCGCCAGGAACCGGTTTGACAGCATCCTCGAGACGATCGGACGTACGCCGGTGGTGAGGATAAAAAAGCTCGCACCGGCGCACGTAGCCCTGTACGTCAAGATTGAAGCCTTCAATCCCATGGGATCTGTCAAGGATCGATTGGCTCTCGGCGTCATCGAAGACGCGGAGCGTACGGGACGACTCAAACCGGGGCAGACGGTAGTCGAAGCGACCAGCGGCAATACCGGCATCGGGCTCGCCATGGTGTGCGCAGAGAAGGGCTATCCGCTCGTTGTGACCATGGGTGAGAACTTCAGCGTCGAGCGGCGCCGGTTGATGCGCTTCCTGGGCGCAAGGGTGGTGCTGACACCGGCGGCGCTCAAAGGCAGCGGTATGCTTGCGAAGGCGACCGAGCTCGCCGCGGCGCACGGCTGGTTCCTGTGCCGGCAGTTCGAGAACGAGGCGAACGCCGACATTCATTCACGCACGACTGCGCGCGAGATTCTCGCCGCCTTTGAGGGCGAACGCCTCGACTATTTCGTCACCGGGTACGGCACCGGGGGCACGCTGAAGGGAGTTGCGCGTGTGTTGCGCGAGTTTCGCCCGCAAACCAGGCTGATCGTGTGCGAGCCGGATAATTCGCAGGTACTCGGCAGCGGAATCTCACAGTCCCGCAAAGCCGACGGATCCCCCGCGGGCAGTCATCCGAGCTTCCGCCCGCATCTCATGCAGGGTTGGAGTCCGGACTTCATCCCGAAACTCACCGAGGATGCCGTCGCCCTCAGGCTGATCGACCGAATTGTGCCCGTGAACGGTAGGCGCGCGCTGGAGCTTGCGCGCGAGCTCGCCCGAAAAGAAGGGATCTTCGCCGGCATTTCAGGCGGGGCCACTCTCGCAGCGGCACTACAGGTGTGTGACGAAGCCCCGCCGGGTGCGACCGCGCTGTGCATGTTGCCGGATACGGGAGAGCGTTATCTGAGCACTCCGCTTTTCAGCGACATCCCTGCGGACATGACCGACGAAGAGCTGGCTATCGCCCGTTCGACGCCAAACTATCGGTTCGACGTAGCTCCGCCGCCGCAGCCGGCGAGTACGCTGCAGCCGGTCTCGCAGGACGCAGAACAGTTGCTGGCGCGTCTGCTCGGCGATCGTGAGCAGCCGGTCGTGATGTTTGCGCTCGAATGGTGCGAGTTTTGCTGGGCAGTTCGCAAGATGTTCGCGAAGCACGGCATCGGTTATCGCTCGGTTGATCTGGACTCGGTCGAGTATCAGAAAGACGATCGCGGCGGAACAATCCGCGCGGCGTTGGCTGCTCGCACTTCCATGACCACCATTCCGCAGATCTTCGTTGGGGGCGAATTCGTCGGCGGATGCACTGATGTCTTCGATGCCTTCAAGGCCGGTCGCCTGCAGGCGCTTCTCGATAAGCACGGCGCTGCGTACGACCGGAGCCTGCGCGTCGACCCGTATTCGTTCCTGCCGTCCTGGTTGCATCCGCGTTGAGGCTGCAAAACGGTTCACTGGGCATCAGGTCGGAATCGCGGTTCGTGACGCAACGGATCAAATAAGGGCAAGTACCCGTGCCCTGCCAGTGCGGCGATCCCGCGCCGGGGAGGGTGGGTGGCTGGGCGGCAGACGCATTCCGGCAGGCCAACCGTGATGGCGATCACGAATTCCTCCTCGACCTAACCCCATTTGGGCGCCTGGGTCGCTTCAGTCCTTGAGTCCTTAACTACCGGAGCCGACATGGAACGCATAGTCTATTTCGCGACATTTGCCGTGCTGGCGACCAGTTACGATGCGCTGGCGGCCGGCGCCATCGCGAACGTGACGATCGTCGACCGAGACAGCGGGGTCACGCTGAGTACGCATTTCTTCCGCGGCGAGTACTGGGTAGCAGGGACACCCGGCGCCAGGTACGCGATCGAAGTCCGCAACGGCATTGGCGGACGTGTGCTGGCGGTGACGTCAGTCGACGGCGTGAACGTCCTCTCGGGGGCAACCGCCGGCTGGGATCAGGCCGGCTACGTGTTCGAGCCCGGCGAGCGTTACCAGATCACCGGGTGGCGAAAGACCAACGCCGAAGTGGCGGCCTTCACGTTCACCGATTCACCGAATTCCTACGCCGAACGCACCGGGCGCCCGGCGAACGTCGGTGTCATCGGCGTGGCGCTGTTCCGCGAGCGTCGCCCGCAGGCGGTCTACGCGCCGCCGAAGATCGCACAAGCGCCGGGACAGCCGGAAACACCGCGGGCCGCGGAGTCCAACCGGGCATTGGCGAGCCCCTCGACGGCCGCGGCGGCGGCGGACCAGGCGTCGCCGCGACCGATGCCCGCGCCAAAGCTCGGCACGGGCCACGGTGAGCGCGAATACTCCTACGTCGAGAACACCGAATTTCTGAGGATGCAGCCCGAACCAAACGAGGTCATCCGCATACGCTACGATAGTCTTGACAACCTGGTGGCAATGGGAATCGTCAGGCGGCCACGCCCAACTCCGCCAGGGCCCAATCCGTTTCCCAGCTCGCAGGAGCGGCAGTTCGTGCCTGACCCTCCCGGATGACGCGCGGATGACGCGCCGCGTAGCTGTCATAATGGAATGAATGACGGACGCGGGCGAGAGTGACGAGGCCCTGATCGGGCGCTACGCACGCGGCGACGCCGCGGCGTTCGTACCGCTTTATCGGCGCCACGAAATGCGCGTCTGGCGTTACCTCGAACGCAATGTCGGCAACCGGGCGACGGCGGACGAATTGATGCAGGAGGTTTGGTTCGCCGTTGCCCGCGATGCCGTGCGCTACGAGCCCACGGCGCGGTTCACGACCTGGCTTTTTACGATCGCACGCAATCGGATGATCGACTCGATTCGGACGAGTCGGCAGCAAGTGAGCCTGGAGACTCTCGGCTACGAAGCTGATTTGGTCGTTCAGCAACTGACTGCGGAACCGAATGCCGGTCCGCTCGCCGCGGTGGTGGTGCGGGACCGGGCGGCAGCGCTTACCCAGGCCCTCGGGCAACTCCCGCGCGAACAGCGCGATGCGTTCCTTCTGCAAATCGAGGGCGATCTTAGTGTCGAGGAGGTCGCGACGATCACCCAAAGCAGCTTCGAGACAACCAAAAGCCGTCTGCGCTATGCCCGGACGAAGCTGCGCGAGCTGCTCAGCGAGCACGCATGAGTAACGTACCACCGAGCCAGGACCAACCCGACGACGTCGATGATCAGTATCGGCGGGCGTCAGCGCTCGATCCCAGCCGGCCAAGCGAGGCGGTGCGTCGGGCGGTGCTCGCGCATGCCGCCCAGCTGGTCGCGAAGCGCGCGACGAGAGATGCAGGCAGCATGATCAAGTCCACGCGCAGGGCCGTGAATCAGGCATGGTGGCGACCCGCGATTCTCGGGACGCTCGCAGCGGCGGCTCTTGCCGGACTGGTGGTTGCGCCCCGGTTCCTGGCTCTTCGCTCGCTCCCCCCGGCTGCAACGCCCTCCGCCGAGGGTTCTGTGCCCAATGCACCGGACACCCGGACAGATGAGCGGGCGGCGTCTGCGCCAGCTGCAGGCCCCGAAAGCACCGCTAAGCCCCGGGCTTCCACGCGTGGCGCGGACATGCCCAGTGCTCGCGCGGGGCCGAAGGTGAATGCCCCGGTGCGCGATGGGCCGGCACCCGTTGTCGCGGAGACTGCGTCGGCAGCACCGCGGGCCCGGGGGGAGGCGCAGAGCACTGATGCCATGGGTGCTGGCCTCGAGGCACGCCAGCGGCTCGGCGCGGCAGTTACTCCAACAGACGCTGCGGTGGATCCGGCCGCGGCGTTTCGACGCGCCGCCGAAATGGGCGACCTAGCGGGACTGAAGGCGCTGCTTGAGAAACAGGCCGACATTGATTCACGCGACGCGGTGGGCCGCACGGCCCTAATGCTGGCAACGCTGCATGGTCAGAGCAACGCGGTCGCTGTGCTGTTGGCGTATGGCGCCGATCCGAACGCTGCGGATGCGGACGGTACCACGCCACTGCAAGCTGCCAAGGCGGGCGATCACCCTGCAATCGTCGCAGCGCTGCAACGCTACGGCGCTCGATAGCGTGCCTGTCCCATTCGCAGGCCGCACGAGGCGCGCCGCTGCTTCGGTATATAATTAGAAAACAGCAGGCGGCGCACGCGCGCCACAGACGACGAGGGCACCCAGATGAGCTGGTGGGGCTGGATAATCGCCGGCGCGATACTGCAGCCTTAGGACCCCGCTATCTGGTGACGAGTCAGAAGAAAGCAATCACAGCGCTCTTTCGGCCCTTGAGCTCAAAGAGCTCGCGGTCGCGCAAGCATCTGGCGGCTGAAGACAATCCCGCACTCGAAGGCATCTGGCATGTGGTCTGCGCGATTCCACGCGGGCGAGTCTCAACTTACGGAGCGGTTGCCCGCGCCGCCGGACTGCCCGGTCGTGCACGCCAGGCGGGATTTGCGCTAAGGGTAGCGCCTGAAGCGCTGAATCTGCCGTGGCATCGGGTTGTCGGTGCGGGCGGTCGCATCGTGTTTCCAAAGTCATCGCGTGAGCACAAAGAGCAAGCCCGACGCCTGCACGCTGAAGGGGTCCTGGTGCAGAACGGCCGTGTGACACCGGCTGCCATTACGGACCTCGAGGAGTTGTAGGGCGGGCCGTTGGCGCTGCATGCGCCGGGCGGAGTCTGGGGCTCTCGCCTAGGGCCGCTCAGATGGCTCTGAGTCGTCCTGCTCAAGCGTATTTGCAGTACCTGTAAGAAAGGAGTCAGATACACGGCGCGAAACTCAATCGAGGGGGAGGGTTCTATGAGCAAATCAATTCATTTGGTCTGCGCCAGCGCTGCAATTTTCGGTTTGGGCGGATCCGCGTGGGCGGCCGATGCGCCTCCCGCCAACACGCCTGCAATGCACCATGCCGCAAGCGCCAAGGGTGCCAAGTCGGCCCCGACGGATGAGGAGCTGATTGCGAGCGCCATGAAGGCGGCACCCAAGAAAGTCGCCGAGGACGCCACCATCGTGGCCCCCGACCCGAAGGGTGGGATGCGCACGCTGCGCAAAGGGAGCAATGGCTTCACGTGTATGCCTGACAATCCCGCAACACCGGGCCCTGACCCGATGTGCTGGGACAAGAGTGCTGGGGAGTGGATTGATGCGTATCTGAATCACAAGACGCCACCGGCGGGAAAAGTCGGATTTATGTATATGCTCGCCGGGGGCACTGACGCCAGCAACACAGACCCGTACGCTGCAAAGCCGACGGCCACCAACCACTGGATCAAGACCGGGCCGCACGTCATGATCGTTGGCGCCGATGCCAGTTTCTACGACACCTATCCCAAGAACGCGGATCCAGACACCAAGAGTCCCTACGTGATGTGGGCGGGTACCCCCTATCAGCACCTGATGGCGCCAATCCGTTAGGCGCCAATCGGCCAGAAGCGCGCCTCGAATCGAAGGGCCGACGGAGCTTCCACAGGAGGCTCCTTCGGTCCTTGCAGCCGCTCTGGCGGCGCGGCCCGGGGTTTGCGCCGGAGCGGCGCCGGCGTATTCTTTCGCCCCCGGCGGTATGTTCCGGCCCTGCGCCGTGCCCTGCAATCCAAGGGGAGACCATGAACAAGAAACTGATCATCGCCTGGATCGTGCTGTTCATCGCGTGGTTCATCGGCAGCTTTGTCGTGCACGGTGTGCTGCTACATTCCGACTACCTGCAACTGACTGCCCTTTTCCGGGCGGAGGGCGACCAACACACGTACTTTCCCCTCATGATACTGGCCCATGTGATCATGGCCGGCGCGTTCGTGTGGATCTATGCGCGCGGCGTCGAGGCGAAGCCGTGGGTGGCACAGGGCGTGCGCTTTGGTGTCGCCGTCGCGCTGCTGATGATCGTGCCAACCTACATGATCTACTTCGTCGTGCAGCCGATGCCAGGGGATGTGGTTATCAAGCAGATCGTCTTCGACGGCGTTCTGATGGTGATACTCGGGATGATCGTCGCGTGGCTGTATCGGGACACGGCGACGCGGGCCTAATAAACTGAGTCACGGCGCACATCCAGCCAACCTAAAGCGAGGGTCAGCATATGCGGAAGTCATCGCAGTGTGCGGTTGTCTTGGCGGGCGTGTACGTATGCTTTGGCAGCGCACTGCCGAATGCGCTTGCGGACGAAACCTGTAATTCGCCTTACATCAGTAACCTCATCAAGGGCCAGGAAGATTTCGTTCATGTCTGGACCCTCGGCGTAGAAGGACTGGGCGACGGGTCCGATAAACTTGTCACTATCGATGCGAACCCTGGGTCGAAGACCTACGGAAAGGTCGTTGACAGCGTATCGGTCGGTGGGCGCGGCGAAGCGCATCACATGGGATTCACCGACGATCGCAGGTTTCTCTGGGCGGGGGGACTGGACGACAGCAAGATCTACGTCTTCGACGTCGGCGGCAATCCGTCCAAACCGAGGTTGATTCGCACCATCGCCGACTTGCCGGCGAAGACTAAATTCGTCGGGCCGCATACCTTCTATGCGCTGCCAGGACGGATGCTGATCGGCAACCTGTCCAACGCCGCCGACAAGAGTGGCGTTACCGGGATGGCGCTGTACAACAACAAAGGCTCGCTGATCGCTCGTTACGACATGCCGACCGCTTCGATCGGTGGGGTCAAGGGCGACGGCTACGGTTACGACATAGCGGTCAATCCGGCCAAGAACGTTCTGCTGACTTCGAGTTTTGCCGGTTGGCAGAATTACATGCGTGAGCTGGGGGATTTGATCAAGGATCCCGAGGCAATGAAGCACTTTGGCAGCACGATGGTCGTTTGGAACCTGAAGTCCATGCACCCAACTCAAGTGCTAAGCGTGCCAGGGGCGCCTTTGGAGATCCGCTGGTCGCTCGCGCCCGGCCAGAACTGGGCGATCACAGCGGCGGCATTGACATCGAAGCTGTGGCTCATCAAGCAGGGCGAGGGCGGTACGTGGGGTGCCAGGGAGGTCGGAACGATTGGCAACCCGTCGCACGTGCCGCTGCCCGTTGACATCTCCATTACGGCAGATGGAAAGGGTCTATGGGTCAACACGTTCATGGATGGCACGACGCACTACTTCGATCTCACCGATCCGGAACAGCCCAAGGAGACCTATCAGAGGCGGATCGGCAGTCAGGTCAACATGATCTCGCAGAGCTGGGACGGCAAGCGGGTGTACACGACCTCGAGCCTGCTGGCGCACTGGGACAAGAAGGGCGCAGACAACGAGCAGTTCCTGCGCGCCTTCAACTGGGACGGCCACGCCCTGACGCCGGCCTTCGAAGTGGATTTCACCAAGGAGAAGCTGGGGCGCCCGCATCACATGAAATTCACCGCGAAGGCTAACCAGTCGCGCACGCTCGCAGCGCTTGCCCGGCGGTAGAACGCCATGCTCCGATCCTGGAGGTGCTCCGTGGCGGCGTGCCTGCTGACTTTCGCGAGTGCGCAGGCAGCCGTCGACGTGAGCCCAGCGACGGCACCGCGGATGGAGTTCACTCCGCTGCTGCCGGGCACATATCGTCTGCAGGCGATTCAGTCCGTCGAAGACGCGACGTTACTTGACGAACGCGGTCGCCCGGTGCGATTGAGTGCATTGACCAGGGGCAAGATCACCCTGCTGACGTTTTTCTACACTTACTGCGTAGATCCCCTCGGATGCCCTTTTGCGCATCAAACATTGACAATGCTTCGCGATCGCATCCTCCAGGATCGGGAGCTGGCGCGCGACGTGCGATTCGTGGGCATCAGTTGTGATCCCAGCACCGACACACCGGATGTCCTGGCGCGGTATGCCATGGATTTCACGACCGAGTCACGATTCGAGTGGCGATTTCTTACGGCGCGGTCGGTGTCAGCGCTGCTGCCGGTGCTCGATGACTTCGGCCAGGATGTAAGTCTGGAGGTGGACGTGAGCGGGCGACCGACCCGCGCGCTGCACCACATGCTGAAGGTCTTTCTACTCGACCCTCGCGGCAGGGTGCGGGAAATCTACTCACTCGCCTACATCCAGCCCGAGGTCATGCTGAACGACATTAGGACGCTGTATCTCGAGCCGCACGCCAGGGCGGCTGACGCCGGTAGCGCTGCTCGCCGCCCGTCGATTCCGACCAGCGTAACGCGGCGGTGAACTAGGGCGGAACTTCCGTCAGGCGTTCGAGCCGCCGCGCGCGGGCGCTGCCCGCGAAATAAACGGCGGCACCGGCGAGTAATAGCGCTGTCGTCATGCCCGCGACCTTGAGTACGGCAATTGCCGGGCGGTCTTCGTCCGCGGGCGGCACGAACGCGAGCGCGATCGCGCCCAGGGTCGTCGCCAGACCGATCAGTGCCATCACGACGACGGTGTGCCGTCCGCCGGGAATCCGGACCTCCCCAGGCACCGGGGCGCCTGCGGACAGCTTGATCGCGGCCGCAAAGAGCGGCACAAACGGCAGCATCGTGGCGACCACCATCATCTCGACCACCACGGTATAGGCGCCTCTGACCGATGTCCCGGCCTGTCCGAGGAACGCGAACGCCGCAATGATGACGGCCTGCGTCCAGATGGCGACCGTGGGTGAACCATGGCGGGGATGGAGCCGTGCGAAACTTCTTGGCAAATGGTGGTCGAGTCCGGCAACGAACGGTATGCGTGCAACGGCGCCGAGCCATACGCCGACGCTTCCAAGACGATCGAGGACCACGAACACCGCGGCAACCGGAACGAGCCACAACAGGTTGAGACGCGCCGCGTCACTGCTGATCGCTTCCATCAATCCGTATAGCGCGTTGGTTTGCTCCGACGGAATAGAAACCAGGACGCTGCCGGTGCCGAGGATGTAGATCGCCGCGATCATCGGCGCAGCAATCGCGAACGCCTTCGGCACGGTGCGCCGCGGATCGCGAATCTCTCCACCCATGAATGATGCGGCCTCGGGGCCGGTCCATGCGAACGCTATCGTCGCCCAGAAAACCATGTCTGCGAGACGGAAACCCGGAACGATCGTCTGTCGAGTGATTGGGGTCGCCGTCCCGAAGCGCCGCCAGATCGCGAGCCCGAGGACGACGAGCAAGATTGTCTCCAGCCAGCGCGCGATCGCGCCGGCGCTGTTGAGCCATTTCGCGCTGGCCAGCCCGCGCACGTTGAGCGCGACGGCCACGCCGAGGGCCGCGATCGAGAAGCAGATGAAATAGCTCGGCGACGCGCTCGCCGACGTATCGCGCTGGCCCGACCAAAACAAGGCACTGCCAGCGGCGAAGTACAGCAGGCTGGTAAGGAAGGGTAGATTGGAGGTCCAGTAGGTCCAGCCGGTCATGAATCCAGCGAACGGTCCGAACGCATGCTTGCTCCAAACGTATAAGCCACCCTCATCGGGATAACGCGACGACAGGAACACGACGCACACCGACAACGGCAGGAACATCGTCAGACCGCCGAAAACCCACACAAGCAGCGAACTGGGTCCGGCCGCGGCGGCCGTCGTGGACCACTGCACGCTGCAGCCGGCGGTCACCATGAAGAGAGCGACATCGCGCACGCCAAGCGCGCGCGTCAGATGGGGTGCCTCAGGCGTTGAATTCATCGACTCCTCCGCCATCGCTCGGCGCATTCACGGCGATGACGCTAACTCGAGTTCCCGCAAACGAGGTCCTTCTACATTGCCAATGTGGACGGAAGCGTCGTAGAGCACGGCGCCGAAGACCAGCAACGCGACTCCGAGCGCGATGCAAGCCCTCACGTGACGGGATTCAAATGTTTTGATCGAGCGCGCGAAGGCGATAAGTGCCAGGAGTGCAGCAACCACGGCCGTCGCATCAATGCTTGCCCGCTGCCAGTAGCTGCCGCCCAGGTGAAGCCACATACCGAACTCGTCGAAGGTCAGCGCCATGGCGATGCCGTAGGCGAAGGCCGCGCGCCGTGCCGCGTTCCCTGCCGGCGCTCGAAAGAGAAGGTAGGCACCCACCGCGGCGAGCAGGAAGATGCCGTAGTTGAGGTGGTGGACGTGCGTGTCGCGCAGAAACAGATACAGGTTGGGAATGCGGCGCGCCATAATCAGTAAGACAACCGTGCGCGCCAGGATGAACGTCATGAGAAATGCGAGCAGGGCACGCCGCGCCAGCTCGTCTGCGGTCGGTGCAACACCGCCTGAGTCGCCGGAGTTAAGCTGCCCTGACGTCATTGATCGCCATCTTGGCCCGCCCGGGCCATGGCAGCAAACGGAACCGGTTCGCCGTGAGTTCCAATGTCGGCGTTCCGGCGGAGGTCGGTTTTTGCGTTGGAAGCCTATGAAAACTTGGGACATTCGCATACGCTGAAAGCCGCTGAACTGCCCCACCTGCGGTTCCGAGCAGCGTTTGCCACGGCGCGCACAGGCTATCCCGTGAGAGCATGGTGGTAGGGGGCAAACACCATGACTAGCATGAGGCGTCAGTCGTCCGGGACCAAGCATTCCGGAGTGATATTGGACAGCGGCTGGAAGGCGTAAGTCATTGTGTTTCAGAAGCCGAAATACTGGTGGGTGAATCACAGGCAGACGCACCGCCGCCAGGAGCTGGAGGGCGAGTACTTGTGGTCGCCGAAGAAGAATCAGAACGGCGCAAGAAACGTGTCGTACGACAACATGATGCAGGTGCTGCCAGGAGATGTCGTGTTCTCCTTCGCCGACGCGGCGATCCGCGCCGTCGGCGTCGCGATCGGGCGGGCGCGGGAGGCCCCGAAGCCGCCGGAGTTCGCTTCAGCGGGGGATCAGTGGGGAAGCGGTCCGGGTTGGCAGGTGCCGGTTCGATTCAAGGAGCTTGCCGATCCGCTGCGGCCGAAGGATCACACATCGCAACTCGCGCCTGTCCTGCCGGCCAAACACTCCCCGATTCGGGCGTCGGGTGATGGCAACCAGGGTGTTTACCTTGCCGCGGTTCCTGAGCCGATGGTCGATAAACTGACTGAGTTGTTCGCCGGTCAAGTCGAGCAGATCGTCGAGTCGATCACGAAGACGACGGGCCGAAGTCTTGTCGATGATGCGGCCGAAGAGCGCATTTTGCAGCGGACCGACATCGGTCCGACGGTCAAGAAGACATTGGTGAATGCGCGCCACGGTCAAGGGGTGTTCCGGGTAAACCTGGAGCAGATCGAGCGGAAGTGCCGCGTGACGGGACTGTTGGATCGGCGGCATCTTCGCGCCACGCACATCAAACCCTGGTGCGTCTGCGACGATCGGGAGAAGCTGGATGGATTCAACGGATTGCTGTTATCACCTCATGTCGATCACCTCTTCGACAGAGGGTACGTCTCCTTTTCGGATCTTGGCGACCTGCTAGTCTCGAAAGAGCTGAATCACGCAGTCCTCGGGAGTTGGGGCATTGCATTGCCGCAGAACGTCGGGCCGTTTAGCCAAGAGCAGTGTCGGTATCTTGAATATCATCGGGTCCACGTTTTCGAGAAGTCGAAGGGTGGTCGGCGCGGGCAGTCGACGGGAGCACCCGCAGAACCCGAGACGGCCGTGAATGGAGAGCCGGTCGTGGTGCGCACGGAGTAGCCGGCGGGAGAGGCCATGTCGGCGCGCTCTCCCGAAGCTTGTGGCGACCCGCCAAACACAAGGGGCTCTGCAAATGCGATTCGAAAACCAGACCTTTACCACCGACGTTACCCTGGATTACAACCAATTCATCGGGGGCGTGATCAAGAATTGCGTGGTTTTCTACTACGGCGGTGACTTCTCACTCTCGCAAACTCGAATGGAGAACGTGCGATTCGCCCTGGCTGGGGCCGCAAATGGCGCATTGATGTTTCTGCGGATGATTCGCGCGCTCAATCCCCAGGCGTTTGAGGAATTGATGAGCGAAGCGCCTCCACCGCCTAATGGGCCGGCGACCATCAACTGACGAAGCCGTCACGCCAGCATTGGCGTTTCAGCGGCGCAGTCGCAGTGCCGCCAGTTCGCCGACGATGCCCCGGCGGAACGACAACACGCAGGCAACGAAGATAGCGCCGATGATGGCGGTCACCCAGCCCCCGACGATGTCAGACAGGTACTGCTGCAGGGTAACGACGACCGCCGCGCCGACTATCGGGCCAAAGAAGGTCCCGGTACCGCCCAGCAGCGTCATCAGGACAACTTCGCCGGAGGTCGACTGCTGGACATCCGAAAGCGTTACGAAGCCCAGCACCAGGGCCTTCAGCGAACCGGCGAGCCCGGCGAGCATCGCGGACAGCACGAAGGCGAGCAGCTTGTAGCGGCTGATTTCGTAGCCAAGTGAGATCGCGCGCGACTCGTTGTCGCGTATGGCCTTCAGCACCTGGCCAAATGGAGAGTGGACCACGCGTCGGATGAACACGAATACCGCAAAAAAAATGGCGAGCACCAGATAGTACATCGCCAGGTCAGACTTCAGCGGCAGCACACCGAGCAGGGTTCCGCGCGGCACACCCTGCAGCCCGTTCTCGCCGCCGGTGAATGGCGCCTCGAGGCAGACGAAATATACTAGTTGCGCCAACGCGAGTGTGATCATGGCGAAATAAATGCCCTGGCGGCGGATCGCGAGCGCGCCGATCGCCACGCCGAGAACCGCGGAGACCACGACCCCGGCCAGGATCGCAGCCGCCGGCCCCCAGGCGTGTGAGGTGACCAGCCACGAGGTCGCGTACGCGGCAGAGCCAAAAAACGCCGCGTGCCCGAATGAGAGCATGCGGCCAAAACCGAGCAGCAGGTTGTAAGCGCACGCAAACATCGCGAAGCACAGCAGCTGCATCATGAACACCGGGTAGATCCCCAGCCATGGAGCACACAGCACGAACAGGCCGGCGAGCGCGTAGAACAATCCGGTAGTGCGCATTGCGCTATTCTTTCCCGAACAGACCCGCGGGCCGCAGGATCAGCACCAGCGCCATGATGATGAATACGACGATGTTTGATGCTTCGGGGTAGATGACTTTCGTGAATCCCTCGACCAGCCCTAAGGCGAGGCCGCTGACGATGGAGCCGAGGATCGATCCCATCCCCCCGATCACTACCACCGCAAATACGACGATCACGAGCGAGGTGCCCATGTGCGAGTTCACCAGCACTACCGGCGCCGCCAGCACGCCTGCGAGCGCGGCCAGCGCCACGCCGCCACCGTAGGTCGCGGCGACCAGACGCGGCACATTGACGCCGAAGGCCTGGAGAAGCGGTGCGTTCTCGGTGGCGGCGCGCAGGGTTGCTCCCAGGCGGGTTCGTTCGATGACGAACCAGGTGCCGAAGCAGACCGCTAGCGAAGCGATGATCACCCAGGCACGATAGAGTGGCAGGATCATGAAGCCGAGATCGATTGCTCCCGCGAGCGCCTCGGGGACCGGATAGGACTGCCCTGAAGAACCAAACACCTGATGCAACGAGCCCTCGACGATGAGCGCAAGGCCGAAGGTCATCAGCAGACCGTACAGCGGATCGAGCCTGTACAAATGGCGCAGGAACAGTCGTTCCACCACGATGCCGAGCAGGCCGACCACCAACGGCGCGAGCAGCAGCGCTGCCCAGTAATTGATTCCGAACCACTGCAGCCCGAGGAGGGCGGCGAACGCGCCCAGGGTATAAAAGGCGCCGTGGGCGAAGTTGACGACACCCATCAGGCCGAATATCACCGCGAGCCCGAGGCTGAGCAGGGCGTAGAACGATCCGTTCACGAGGCCGAGCATCAGCTGCCCGGGTATGACTGCGACGGGAATGCCGAAGATTTCGGTCACGGGGTTCCCTAAAGCGGACGGTAGCGCTTCAGGAGAGCAGGCCGCGCGCCTGCTCGGTGCCGAGGCGGGCCCGCACGGCTACTTGGGGGCGAGCGGACAAAGACCCGTGATGGGACCGAATGCCTCCTCGCCGTTCATCTTCTTCACCACCTTGTAGTAGTCCCACGGGTACTTGGATTCCTGCGGCGACTTGACCTGCATCACGTACATGTCATGGACCATCACGCCGTCCGCGCGGATGTACCCGCCGTTGGTGAACATGTCGTTGATCTTCATTCTCTTCAGTTCTGCCATGACCTTGTCGGAATCCGTGGCCCCCACGGCCTTGACAGCCTTGAGATAGGTCATGGTGGCGGAATAGATGCCAGCCTGATCCATGGTCGGCTCCTTGCTCATCTTGGCGAAATAGCGCTTAGCGAACGCGCGCGTGTCCGGGTTCAGGTCCCAGTACCATCCCGTCGTCAGGTAGAGCCCCTGTGCGGTCTTCAGACCCAGGCTGTGGATGTCGGTGAGGAAGGCGAGCAGCGCCGCCGGCTTCATCGTCCGGGTGATCCCGAATTCGTTGGCGGCCTTCAGCGAGTTGCTGAAATCGGTGCCGGCATTCGCCAGGCCCAGCACCTGCGCACCGGAAGCCTGCGCCTGCAGCAGGAAGGAGGAGAAATCGGCTGCCCCGAGCGGCACCCGTACCGCGCCCACGTTCTTGCCGCCGTGCGCCTCGACCACTTTGGAAGCTGCGCTCTGCAGCTGAGTGCCGAACGCGTAATCCGCCGTCAGATAGAACCAGGTCTTACCGCCGCCGTTGACGATGGCGCTCGCGGTGCCGTTGGCGAGCGCGGTAGTATCGTAGACATAGTGAACCGTGTAGGCCGTGCAGTCCTCGTTGGTCAGGGACGCGCCGCCCGCGCCGATGACGAACAACGGCACTTTCTTCACCGCCGCGACTTTCGCCATGCCGATATTGACCCCGGTGTTGGATCCACCGAACAACACGTTGAGGCCATGCTCGTCCGACCACTCGCGGAACTTCGACGCCCCGATGTCGGGCTTGTTCTGGTGATCCGCGGTGAGCGTCACGATCTTCTTGCCGAGCACCGCGCCGCCGAAGTCGGCGATTGCCATGTTGATGGCCTCGACCCCACCGGCACCGAGCACGTCCGCATACACGCCGGACATGTCATCGATGTCACCGAGTACGACTTGATCGCCCGCAGCCAGCGCTGCGCGCGGCCCTGCCGCGGTCGTCAACACCGTGGTCATTCCAATCGCCAACGTCCGCAGTTTCATGATCTTCTCCTCGTGATGCGGTAAGAGTTACACGCCAAGGTACTGGCGCACTAGGGCCATCTTGTCAGGAAGCTCCCGGGCGGCGAAGCCTTCCACGATCCGGCCGCGCTCCATGATGTAGAAACGGTCGGCCAGGGGGGCAGCGAAACGGAAGTTCTGTTCCACCATGACGATCGTGTAGCCTTGCTCCCGCAATCTGTGGACGGTCCGTGACAGGGCCTGCGCGATCACGGGAGCGAGCCCCTCCGAAATCTCATCGAGCAGCAGAAGCCTGGCGCCGGTGCGCAGAATTCGCGCCAGCGCGAGCATCTGCTGTTCACCGCCGGAGAGATGCGTCCCGCGGCTCGCGCGCCGCTCCAGGAGGTTGGGAAACATTGCGTAGATCTCGGCGATTGACATTCCCCCCGGCCCCACCGACGGTGGAAGCAGGAGGTTCTCCTCGGTCGACAGGCTCGCATAGATGCCGCGCTCCTCCGGACAGTACGCGACCCCGAGATGTGCAATCTTGTGCGGCGCCAGGGCGATCGCCTCGCGACCGTTGATCATTACCGAACCGGACCGGCTGCCGACCAGGCCGAGCAACGCCTTGAGAGTTGTGGTCCGCCCGGCTCCATTGCGGCCGAGCAGCGTCACGACCTCGCCGCGGTTGACGCGGCACTCGACGCCGTGCAGCACGTGGGACTCGCCGTAGTAGGCGTGCAGCCCGGTGACGCGCAGTAGTTCCGCCGCCATCAGTGCGGCATCCGCAGCTCGGCATCAGTCGAACCCATGTAGGCCTCTATCACGAGCGGGTTTTGCGAGACCTCGGCGTAGGTGCCGCTGGCAATTATCTGGCCCCGCTGCAGGACCGTGATGGTATCGGCAATCTTTGCGACCACGTGCATGTTGTGCTCGACCATGAGGATCGTGCGCTTCGCCGAGGCCTGCTTGATGAGGGTCGTGACCCGGTCGACGTCCTCGTGGCCCATTCCCTGGGTCGGTTCATCCAGCAGCATCAGCTCGGGATCCATCGCCAGCGTGGTTGCGATCTCGAGCGCGCGCTTGCGGCCGTAAGGCAACTCAACCGCGAGCACGCGGGCGAAGGCACCGAGGTCGACCACGTCCAGCAGTGACACGGCTCGCGCGTTCAGAACCTCCAGACTCGACTCGCGCTTCCAGAAATGGAACGTCGTCGCAAGCGAACGCTGCAAGGCGATGCGAACGTTTTCGAGCACCGTCAGATGGGGGAACACCGCGGACAACTGGAACGAGCGGACGATGCCGCGGCGGGCGACCTCGGCCGGCTCTTCGAAGGTGATGTCCTCACCGCGGTAGAGGATCTGGCCACGGGTAGGAATCTGGAACTTGGTGAGCAGGTTGAAGAAGGTTGTCTTGCCCGCGCCGTTGGGACCGATCAGCGCGTGGATCTGACCTCGGCGCACCTGGAGGTCGACGTTGCTCACCGCGACAAAACCGCTGAACTCCTTTGTCAGGTGGCGTGTTTCGATGATGAAACTGTCAGCTGTGCTCTGCGGCGCGGCTGCCATAGCGGCTTCCCCATACGTTATTTTTTCTGGGCAGCATCATGCGGCGGTAGCACAAGCCCTTACGCCGGAAAGGGGGTTCCGGCCCGCAGTCTATCGGGAGTGGTGACACCAGGTCGAGAGGCCTGCGGCTGCGCATGCGCATCGACTACAATGCCCGCCGTCCGCACGGCTCCCTCGGGACCCTGGCACCGAGACGGTTCGCGATGCGAGGTCAGGGTCGCGGGGCCTCAGAGGCAGCGCAAAGCTAACTGCGGACTGTCTGCGAACCGGATCAGGGACAGAGGGGTAGCAGCCGCGGATACGCCTTCGAGTCGAGCCAATCACGCTGCCAGGCGGCGGGGTCTCACCGACCTCACCGCCGTCGCTGCAGTGACCGCGATGCGAAACGGAGACCTCAAGGCAGAAGACTACGCGCGTGCGCTGCTCGACCGCGCGCAGCATCTCGAGAGCCTGAACGCCTTTCGCACGCTGGACAAAGAGATGCTGCTGGAGGCCGCCAGAGCCGCCGACAAGGTGCGCGCCTCCGGCGATGCCATCGGCGCTCTGCACGGGTTGCCCATTCCCGTGAAGGACAGCGTCAACTCGAAGGCGCTGCCCACGTCAAATGGGACGAGGGCATTACGCGACTTCAGGCCAAGAGACGATGCTGGGGTGCTCAAGTCATTGTTGGCCCAGGGCGGCATCCTCATGGGCAAGACGAATATCCATGAGTTGTCGTACGGCTGGACGAGCAACAACGAGGCCTTCGGGCCCGTTCGCAACCCCTATGACCCGAGGCGGGTACCTGGCGGGAGCAGTGGCGGGTCCGGCGCCGCCGTTGCCGCTGGAATGGCGCCACTGGCCGTCGCCGAGGACACCCTGGGATCGATTCGCGTCCCCGCCACAATGTGTGGACTGGCAGGGCTGCGCCCTAGCTTCGGCCGTTACCCGGGCGATGGGATCATGCCGCTCACGGATGCCAAGTTTGATCAGGCAGGCCCCTTGGCGCGTTCAGTTGGAGACCTTGCCCTGTTCGATGCGGCGGTGACCGGCGATCGCGCGCCCCTGACAGCGACCCCGTTGAAGGGCGTCCGCATCGGCACTGCCCCCGCGTCCTTGCTGAGCGGTCTCGACCCCGAGGTCGAGCGCGTCACCACCGAAGCATTTCACAGGCTGGGTGCCGCCGGGGTGACGTGGGTCGAGGTGGAGCTCCCGGAAGTCGCGCAAGCGGCAATGAGCACCGCGATCACGATCATTTCGTACGAGGCGATGCCCGCCATCAGCGCCTTTCTCGAAGCACAAGGCACCGGCGTCACATTTGACCAACTGCTGCAACAAGCCAGTGAAGGCATCCGCGACGCGTTCGAGACGTATGCGCTGCCCCCCAATCGACCCTCGCAGGACGCCTACGAGGCCGCGCTGTTTCAGAGGCAACGAATGCGCGAGGAGATCCGGCGCCACTTTGAATTGCACCGCATCGTCGCCTTGGCATTCCCGCCGATCATGATCCCTGCGCCGCAGATCGGCGAGGAAGCGGAGGTCACCATTCGCGGGCAGAAAGTGCCGCTGAACGTCGCGATGGCTCGCAACACGTCTCTGGCAAGCTGCGCAAGCATGGCCAGTTTGATCCTTCCTGCAGGGATGACGTCCAACGGTCTGCCGGTCGGACTCGAGTTCGACGCCTTGATGGGCAATGATCGCGCCATACTTGCTCTCGGTCTGTCTCTGGAGAACATGCTGGGTCCGATTCCGGGCCCTGGGCCGTGAGGAACCAGATCGGCATCCGCCTTCGACTATTTGCGTATCAACAATTGCGAGGAATTCCATCATGGCCTTTTCGCTCTACGCCGCCACTGTCCCGTCCTATCGGCAGATTCTGGGGGCCGTTTCCGGGCTGCTCGGCACCGCGGAGGCCTTCAGTACGGAGAACGGGATTGCGCCCGACGACATCATTCAGGCCCGCCTCGCCAAGGACATGCTGCCCTTCGCCTATCAGGTGAAGTCGACCGCGGTGCACTCGCTCGGCGCCATCGAGGCTGTGCGCAGGGGCGTGTTCTCGCCCGACGCGACAAGGCCCCCCGACAATTTCGCGGCGCTCAAGGCGCGGATCGTCGAAACGCTCGCCGCTCTCGAGGCGATCGAGGCTTCTGAGGTCGACGCTTTCGTCGGTCGTGACATGCGCCTTGCGTTCGGCGACCGCCACATTGACTTCACTGCCGAGAATTTCCTTCTCTCCTTCTCCCAGCCTAACTTTTACTTCCACGCGACTACGAGCTACGCCATCCTGCGTTGGAAGGGGATCCCGCTCGGGAAGCGCGATTTCACGGGCAAGCTGCGCTTGAAGAGATGAGAGTGTGAATGGCGCTAGCCCCGTTATGTCAATGTGATGACGCGCTCAGTTCACGCCGCGTAGACGGTGGGATCTGCGCGAATGTGAGACGCAATCGCGTTTCTCGCTCAGTTGAACAAGCCCGTGACGCTCGGCCGCTAGGTAATTCGCGAAGTCCTCTGCGGTAATTCACTATTGCGCAATCTTCGCAGGGGAGCACACTAACGCCCGTATCAATCGCAAACCCATCGAAAGATGGGGACGCAAAGCTTCCGGTCTAAGGGCGCAAGCCTAAGACAGCGGGGTTGCCGGGGTCGCAATTCGGCCTCGTTAACGAGTCGGCCCATTTCATTGGGCTGTTTCATGCAACTCCCTTGTATCGGCCCCCCGAGACCGGCTTGACGCAGTCATTACCGGTTGGGGTTCCGAATGCAACATTCTCAGCGCTTCGTTTGTCAGGCTCGTTGTTTCGTGTTGGCAGCGGTGGTGTTACTTGCCAGTTGCGGAGCAGACCAGGCGATCTCCACCACCTCTAGTCCATCGTCATACGCCAACAGTTCGGCGCAGTCATCGCCGCTGCCGACTCCGGGTACGGGCAGCGCGACTCTCTCCTGGACTGCCCCGAGCGAGAATAGCGATGGATCCGCTTTGACCGATCTAGGCGGATTCAAGATCTATTATGGCGGGGAGCTGACACAGCTTACGAACACGATCACTCTGACAAATCCAGGTCTGCTGACCTACGTATGGGCCGAGCTGCCGGTCGGAACGACGTACTATTTCACCGTCACTGCTGTCACGAGAACCGGAGTCGAGAGCGCCCGGTCGGACGTTGTCTCCACTACGATTTCGTGAGAGGGATCTGGTGAAGAATGGCCGCGTGGCAAGCTTTGCCATAATTGGACCTGGAGCAGCTTAACCCCTGGGGTGATTCCCCCATGGAGTCGGAGCGATAGCCAAGGCTCGCCAAGGCGGGCGCCCTGGTCCTATGATGGCTGCCACACCCACTTGAGCCCGGCAGGCGAGGAGGGAGCGGTGAAGACGATTGCCTCGATAGCCATCCTGTTGAGTTTCGCGAGCACCGCCCTCGCGCAGGAGAGCGTGAGTGCGGACCGCCTCGGCTCCTGGCTTCCTCGCGACCCGAACGCTTGCGATACGATCTACGGCAGTGGTCGCGAGCTGTGTCTCGCCGACCGATATCACATTCAACAGTTCGAGAAGGCCCAGGAGCAACAGGTCTCGCTGCAGCACGAGCAGGAAGAGAACCAAAGGTTGCACAACGAGCTGCTGCGGCGTGAACTGGCGCGCACACCTGCGCAATCGGCCATTATTCCGACCTCAGCCGCCGATTTCGCGTCCATACCGGGCTTTGCGAGTTGGCACGCGGAGAACCGGTGGTTTGGCCCGGATCGGGCCCGCACTGAATACGCACTCCTGTACGCGAAGGATCTGCGCCAGGAACAACCGGACTTGACGGGCCGCCCTTTCCTGAATGCGCTGTCAACCCGCGTTAAGGAGATTTTCGCGTCCAACAAGCGGTAGAAGTCCTATGGTCCGCCCACCGCGGCGGGTGCCGTCAGAGCCTGTCTTTTCCCTTAGGCTGAAGGCTTAGTAAGATGAGCTTGCCATGTTCCTTCTCCAGTTCCGTACTGGAGACTGATCCTCCTGGAACCGTGGCCAGCGCCTCGTGCGCGCGAGTGTCCCCGCAGGCGAAAGCCGAGCGAGCTCAGCGCCAGCGGGGAAACTGCCAGCGAGCGCGGGATTTTTCGCATCCGCTAAACGCGACCGGAGAACACCCGCCGCGTAGGCCAGGCGCGGCGGGTGTTCGATCAGTCATGCGCCCGGACCGCGGTAGTTGATCTTCTTTGATAGCGCGCGGTCAGTTTCCTCGGCGGTGAGTAGCGCAGTGGACTTGGTTCGGACGAGCCCTGTAGCCGATACCCCAAGAGATAGCGCCGCGGCACTTATGGTGTCAGGCAAATCCGCAATAATCACCACGTCGTGTTCACCGAGCGCGAAGTACATCGCTTCGACCTTTCCTTCCAGGCTTTCCACAACCTTTGTCACGGCTTGCTTGCGCCCGGACGCCTTGTCTTTCTGCAGACCCCGCAAGCCTTCGGCAGTATAGGACGCTTCAATGAGATATTTGGGCATGGTCTTCCCCTTAGAGAATATTGCAGACGAATCCACTGTCGAATGTCTTCCCGACCTCCGCGACGGCCTAAACTGTCGTCGCATGGAGCCGTACCACGCGCATTCTAAGCCGCGCCAGTCCGGAGAGCGATGCGCGGCCTATGGCCACACCGCAGTCTGAGTCACAAAGCGGATGCGGAAAATGATCCAACGCGGCAACACCTCGAGGGAAAGCAAGTCGCCTGAACCGCAGGTGTTGGACAAGATCGCCACTGTGACGCTCGCGTACTACGAGCAGCACGCGGAGGAGTATCGGGCCGGCACGTGCGATCACGACGTCAGCCAGAACATTGCCTCCCTATTGCGACATATCGAAGGCGAGTCGCCTTTCACGATTCTCGATTTTGGTTGCGGGCCGGGACGCGACCTTAAGACTTTGGCGGGACTAGGCCACACTGCCATCGGGCTGGAGGGTGCGGCCGCCTTCGCTGCCATGGCGCGTGCCGACACCGGGTGCGAAGTGTGGCAGCAGGATTTCCTCAAGCTTGATCTGCCGGGGGAGCGCTTTGATGGCATCTTCGCCAACGCTACGCTGTTTCATGTGCCATCCCAAGAATTGCCGCGCGTCTTGCGGCAATTGCAGGCCGCACTGAAGCCCGGCGGCGTGCTGTTCAGCTCCAATCCGCACGGCGACAACGAGGAAGGCTGGAACCGCGGGCGCTATGGCGCTTACCACACGCTTGAAGCGTGGCGTCGCTACATGGCGGATGCGGGGTTCACAGAGCTCGAGTACTACTACCGGCCAGTCGGGCTGCCGCGCGAACGGCAGCCGTGGCTGGCGAGTGTGTGGCGCAGGCCTTTACGCTAAGAACATCGGCAATGGTAACGTACTAGTGTGACCCGGTTCGCCACGCCGGGTTGGGACCGAAGCAGTGACCAGTCGCCATCTCACCGTTCGCCAGCCCGCGCTCCACCAGATAGTCATCGTCGGCGGAGGGGCGGGCGGCCTGGAGCTCGCCACCAAGCTCGGCAACAGGGTTGGCAAACGCGGCAAGGCGCAGATCCAGCTGATCGACAAGGCCCGGGCGCACCTGTGGAAACCGCTGCTGCACGAGGTCGCCGCCGGAAGCATGGATCTGGGCGTGCACGAGCTCAACTATATGGCTCAGTCGCATTGGCACCACTTTCGCTACCGCCTTGGCGAGATGATCGGCCTCGACAGGCAACGGCGCGAGGTGCAGGTAGCGCCGGTCATCGATGACGACGGCAATGAGATCACCCCGCAGCGCGCGTTCTCTTACGACACGCTGGTGATCGCGGTCGGCAGTCTCACCAACGATTTCGGTACCCCTGGCGTTAAGGAGCACGCGATCGCGCTCGAGACACCGGGCGATGCAGCGCGCTTTCATCGTCGGCTGGTCAACGCCCTCATGCGCGCGCACGCGCAGCCGGAGCCGCTTCGGCCAGAGCAGTTGCAGGTGGCCATCATCGGTGCCGGGGCTACCGGCGTTGAGCTTGCCGCCGAGCTGCACAACACGACGCGGGAACTGGTGGCGTACGGCCTTGACCGGATCGATCCGGATGCGGACATCAAGCTCAACGTGATCGAGGCGGCCGAGCGAATCCTGCCAGCGCTGCCGCAGCGTCTCTCTGATGCCGCCACCAGGCTGCTGCAGAGCAAAGGTGTGCGCGTGTGCACGTCGGCTCGCGTCGCCGAGGTCTTAACGAACGGAGTCAGACTCGCGAGCGGGCAGATTCTTGCGGCGGAGTTGGTCGTATGGGCGGCGGGCGTGAAGGCCCCGGACTTCCTCAGGGACCTGGACGGACTCGAGACGAACCGCGCGAACCAGCTGATCGTGAAGCAGACGCTGCAGACAACACGGGACGAGAACATCTTTGCCCTCGGCGACTGCGCCGCGTGTCCGTGGCCGGGAAAGGATGCGAACGTGCCGCCGCGTGCACAGGCCGCGCATCAGCAGGCAACCCACATGGTCAGACAGATCGCAAAGCGGATTGCGGGCAGGCCATTGCGGCCTTACCGCTACCGCGACTTCGGTTCGCTGGTCTCCTTGGGCGAGTACACCACGGTGGGCAATCTGATGGGAGCACTGGTTGGCGGCAGCATGATCATCGAGGGCTACATCGCCCGGCTGATGTACAGGTCGCTCTACAAGACGCACGAGCTGGCGCTGCATGGCTATACCAAGGTGGCGCTCGACACGCTGGCACGGCTCATCACCCGGCGCACTGAGCCGCATGTCAAACTGCATTGAGCGATGCATATCGCGGTTTTGGCCGCATGGGCAGCCTGGTACGAAGTACCGCGGGGAGCGCGTGAACGGAGAATCGATCAAGAAGGTCCATGCCTGGCGCTGTGGCTCGGTACTTTTTTCCGCAAGCGTCGCTGCCGCGGCTACGCTTGTCGTCGCTGCTGACCAGATGGACGCTCCCGCCGTGCGAATTGCCGCCACCAGACGCAACGATGCCGGCCAAGATGATAATTTCCGCTTGGCTGCGGTGCGGCACGGAGCCCATGCAACGGACCCGGACCACGCGGGTATCTGGAAAGCGGCCATACCACCAAGTGGAACGATGCACGGGCAGTTTGAGAACAATGATCCCATTGGCTTATCCGCGGGCGTAAAGATCAAAGCGGATTGCTCAATCAACTGGGTGGATCCCGATTCCCGCAGGCGCTACTGTTTCTCGACGGCTACGTCCCTGGTCGTTTTTCTGGATGCGCCACACGCCTACCTGGCGCGGGCGCGCAAGTACTGGGACAGGATGAACGTGAGCGCGAACCACTGAGCGCTGGCCATCCTTCTGGGCGATGGCTCGGTCCAGCCACTGAAACGCTTGGTCCCTCCGGCCCCGGACAGATAGTATGGGTCGCATCGTGCGGGCGCTCGCTCGGGTGGAAGTCCCGCGCGCGAGACCAAAGCAGTCTGATAGCCGCAGAGGAGGGTGTGATGGGACCCCGCATGGCAGGTCGAAATTTTCTGTTCGTCCCCGGACCAACCAACGTTCCGGACCGCGTGCAACGGGCCATGATGGTGGCGATGGAAGACCATCGGTCATCCAGATTCCCGGAGCTTTCAACCAGCGTCCTGAATGACCTCAAAAAGGTGTTCAAGACCGCCACGGGTCAGGTTTTCATTTTCCCAGCCTCAGGCACGGGCGCGTGGGAGGCGGCGCTGACTAACACCCTCTCTCCGGGTGACAAGATCCTTGCAGCGCGCTTTGGCCAGTTCAGCCATCTGTGGGTCGATATGGCGCAGCGTCTCGGCTATGACGTGGACGTTCTCGATGTCGAATGGGGCGAGGGCGTGCCGCTGGGCCGTTACGAGGAGATTCTCAGGGCCGACAAGCGACACCAGATCAAGGGTGTGCTCGCCTGCCACAACGAGACTGCCACCGGGGTCACCAGTGACATCGCCGGAGTGCGCAAGGCGCTAGATGCCGCGAAGCATCCTGCGTTGCTGTTCGTGGACACCGTAAGCTCCCTCGCCAGCATCGAGTTCTGCATGGACGAGTGGCAGGTGGATCTGGCTGTCAGCGGCTCGCAAAAAGGTCTGATGCTACCGGCGGGGCTCGGCATCCTCGCCGTGAGCCCGAAGGCGCTGAGTGCGATGGACGGTGCCAAGTCGCCGCGCTGCTATTTCGATCTCGCCGACATGATCAAGGCGAATGCCACGGGTTACTTCCCTTATACGCCCTCGCTACCGATGCTCTACGGGCTGCGTGAGTCCCTGAACATCATCTTCGAAGAGACCCTGGAAGCGGTGCTCTTCCGGCACCACTACCTGGCGGAGGGGGTGCGTGCGGCTGTCATCGACGGATGGCGCCTGAAGCTTTGCGCCAAGGAACCGAAGTGGTATTCGGATACCGTGAGCGCCATCGTCGTGCCCGAGGGTGTCAACGGTGCGCACGTGATCGATGTGGCGTTCCGCCGCTACAATCTCGCATTGGGCGCGGGGCTTTCCAAGGTGGCCGGCAAGGTGTTCCGTATCGGACATCTGGGGGATCTAAACGAGCTGATGCTGATGGGCGCCCTCGCCGGCGCCGAGATGGCGATGCTCGACGTCGGCATCAAAGTCACCCCGGGCAGCGGTGTCGCCGCCGCGTCCAACTACTGGCGCACGCACGATCCGATTCCGAAACGGAAAGTCAGCCAGGAAGAGCAGTTCTACGGGGCCCACTCGACCGGATCCATCCAGGGGTAATGCACAAACCTGCGGATTCGATCACAAGGGCAGACCCACCACGGGCATTCGGGTGCCGGTATGACGCATCGCATTGTATTCCTGGATCGTTCCACGCTGCAGGCGAAGGTCAGGGGTCCGGCCTTTGAGCACACATGGCAGGAGTACCCGGTCACGGCGGTGAACGAGCTGCCGGAACGGTTGCGTGATGCAACCATTGCCATCACCAACAAGGTGCCGCTGCGGGCCGAGACATTGCAGCGCCTGCGCAAACTCAAAATGATCGCAGTAGCTGCCACCGGTTACGATGTCATCGATATTGCCTATTGCAAGGCCAATGGCATTGCAGTGACTAACATTCGCGACTATGCCGTGCATACCGTTCCCGAACACGCGTTTACGCTGATCACGGCGCTACGACGCAATCTGCTCGCTTACTGCCGGGATGTTGAGAATGGCAGGTGGCAGCTGGTCGATCAGTTTTGCTTTTTTGACCACCCGATTCGCGATCTTTACGGCGCAACCATAGGCATCATCGGCGAGGGAGTCCTCGGCCAGGGAACGGCACGTATCGCTCGTGGCTTCGGAATGAACGTGCTGTTTGCCGATCATGCTCCGCCGAAGGCACCAGGCGTCGTATTCACCCCCTTCGATCAGGTACTGGCGGAAAGCGACGTGATTTCCCTGCACCTGCCGTTGACCAACGGGACGCGCAACATGATCGGCATCGACGAGTTGCGCAAGATGAAGCGCACGGCCATCCTGATCAATACGGCTCGGGGCGGGCTGGTGGATGAGCAAGCGCTGGTGCAGGCGCTCGAGCAGGGACTGATCGGGGGCGCCGGCTTTGACGTCCTCAGCAAGGAGCCGCCCAAGGAAGGCAACCCGCTGCTCGATTTGCGTCTGCCGAACTTCATTCTGACACCGCACGTCGCCTGGGCCAGCGACGGTGCCATGCAGTTTCTCGCCGATCAATTGATAGACAATATCGAGGCCTTTGTCATGGGTAAGCCGCAGAATCTCGTCACCTGACTATCGGAGGCGGCCCAGCCAGGGACCGCGACGCACTCGGCGCCGTCATAAGATCCCGGCCGGCAAAGCGGGGCGGTTGTGGCCGAATGACAACCTCCGATTACAACCACGTCACACTCGGGTACCTCAACTCGTTACCGAGGAGATGAGTTCGCAAAACTTCATCATATCCAGGTTGCCTCCGGAGACAATCGCAACGATCGGGCCGCGGCCTGCCTTTCCCGTGAGCGCGGCGGCCACCGGCAGAGCGCCGGCGCCTTCGACGATGATGCGGGCCTTTTCGGCCATCAAGCGCATCGCGCTCTTGGTTTCATCCAGACTTACCACCATGCAGCTGTCCACTACAGGTCGCATCCGCTCCCACATGCGCGGGAATAGGCTCTGGCCGCCTGCGCCGTCCACAAACGACGGCTTCCAGTCATGGAACACCTGGGGAGATCCCTTGGCAAAGGACAACGCCGCCGGCGCAGCCGTATCCGGTTCAGCGCCCCAAACCTTGATCCGGGGATTCAGCGCCTTCAGGGCGCTACCCACTCCGGTAATCAACCCACCGCCGCCGATGCCGGCGATGACAGCGACGGCATCCGGGGCGTCCTCAAAGATCTCCAGGCCCATCGTTGCATGGCCGGCAATGAAATTGTGGTCGTCGAACGGATGCACGAACGTCCCGTCAACTCCAGGGAACGCACGATCTCCAAGGGCCTTCCAAGCGACTGCATGCGGCACCGGTATGAGACGCGCGCCCAGTGCCCGCATTCTCTCGATCTTCGACGCGGGCGCAGTCTCGATCACAATGACCGCGCAGGACACGCCCGCTTGCCTGGCCGCATACGCGATGCCCTGTCCAGCATTTCCCGCGCTGATCGTCCACACGCCCCGTGAGCGGTCTGCGTCCGACAACATTGCCACGGCGTTGACCGCGCCACGCAGCTTGTACGAGTTGGTTGGCTGCAGATTCTCCAATTTGAGAAGAATGTCGGGGTAGTCCGCACCCATTTCAAAACGGAGCAAGGGGGTGCGAACGATGGTCTTGGCAATCCGCGTGCGCGCTTCCTGAATGTCGGCCAACGTGATTGCGCGCACCCGTTCGAGTGTCTGGGGCATGGACATCGCTTTCTCTGGCGGTGGCGGACTAACTTCCGGTGATAATACCGTCACACGACTCGCTGGCCGTCGGGTCAAGCAGCGCCGCCGGGCGCGGCAGATCCGGCATGGGATACTCGAACAGACGGAAATGCACTAGCGAGTGATGGGCGTCAGAACCGCCTTCGCTCTGAAGGCGAGCGGCCTCGTTCGATAGGGATGCGCGATCGTCTGTTGTTGTCATTCTGTCGGCGTGCCCGGATGGCTGAGCGCTAGCATGCGCCCGCGTACAGGCGGTGGCAAACGCGACTCACCGACCGCGTTCCGGCTGTCCCTAGCGCTTAACTTCTGCTGCATGACACCGACGAGGAGCGCGGCGCAGCCGCCGCATCGTCGCGCGTTCGATTTCCATCGCGTGTTTCGCGCCGATTGCAAGGCCAAACGAGCGAACTGACGAAGTAGATATTTCTTTTCGTTGTGGGCCGCACGCGCTGGACATAACGCGCACACTCTGGCTCTTCCAGCCGCATACGAGCTGGGTTGGTCGGCGAATTCTCGCTGACTATACGTCGAGGTAGATATTATGGATCAAGCAAAGAGCGTTCCTGCTCGCGACAGCGCTAGGAACAGCGCTACGGCACCCGCGAAGAGCATCATCGATACGTTGATCGGTGCGGGCAATTTCACGACCTTCGCTGCCGGCATCAAGGCTGCGGGTCTGCCCGAGGCGCTCGCCGCGAAGGGCCCCTTTACTGTCTTTGCTCCGACCGATGGAGCATTCAAGAGGCTTCCGTCCGGCGCGTACGACAGGCTGCTCAAAGACTCGGCGAAGTTGAAGGCAGTTATGAATTATCACGTCGTTTCGGGCTATTTGATGGCCAAGGACATGAAGTCAGGCGATGTGATGACGCTGCAGGGCAGCACGCTGACGGCAGCGGTATCGTCTTCAGACGTGCAGGTTAATGGAGCCCTCATCACGCAGGCCAATCTCGTCGCGACCAACGGCATCATTCATGCCATCGATGAGGTAATTCTGCCGAAAAACTGGCAATTGCTCGCGGCCGCTGCGTGATGATTGCCATTCACTGAGCACCCTCGTGCTCTGGAAGGCCCCGCTCGAGGGGCCTTCTTTTTTCCAGGAGAGATCTCGACCCGATAGCCAGCGCTGCTCGAATCCGGGCAGGCGGCTTAGGTTTAGGACTCTGAAGGGAAACGGCCCGGTCGATTGACCGGGCCGTGATGTTGGCAGCCATCTCCCCGGCAGCGACGAGGGCCGGAGGAGTTTGAGCCTAGTTCCTATCGCCCGGTTCGTGGGTCGTCTGCGCAGGCGCAGCAGTCCTGCTCGACGAGTCTTTGGCGGCGCCGCTCTTGCTGACCGATCCGGCGGCCTGGCCCGCACCGGAAGCTGCCATGGAGCCGCCGGGGCTGTTGGAGAGCAACATTTTCGTACCGCCGTCAAGCCGCACATTGCGCGTGGACGAGGTGATCGCTGAGCCTTCGGCACCGCCGGCGGAGGAAGAGACGATGTCCAGGCCCTTGACGCCGAACACGCCTTTGCTGCCCGAGGTCAACATACCGCTGGAGCTAAGCCCGCCGACTGCACCGGCCGAATGAACGGTGCCGTTCGTCATGCCGCCGACTGCCCCGTTCACACCATGACTGACGCCACCGCCCAGGCCGCCCGCAGCGCTCAAGCCACCCGCCGCCGAGCCGCCAACGCCGCCGATGAGTCCCCCGCCCGAGGCACGCGGCGAGCCCAGGCTCGACCCGGCCGAGGACGTGCCGGCACCGCCCATTTCGGAAGCGAGCGAGGCATCCGACTCCGTGGCCGATATGGCTTGAATCGTCGCGTTCAGGGGAACTTCGCGGCCGTCCTTGAGAACGGCTTTGTCGAAAACGACGGCCAACATGGATCCTGCGCTGGCGTCGGCTTTGCCAGAGGCTGACTTGTCCAGCGGCTGTGCCTTCGTCACGTGGCTAAGCAGTTTCGAGCCCTGCCTGATGCTGGTGCCATCAGCAGTTTTGGCATCTCTATCGTTCGTTGCCGTGACGGGGTCGCCGGGCTTGGCCTTGCGCGCATCGACGGGCTTGGAGAGCGTCGCGCTCATTTCCGAACTGCCAGCCGCATCGGCCTGAGCATGCTTGGTGCCCGCCGAGGCGGTGGAAGTGCTGCCATTGCTAGCGCTCGCGCCGTTGCGATTGGCGGCGACGTCCGCGCTGGACGTCGTCGAAGCGCCACCCTGTGCGGCCGGTCCGTCCGCGAACGCATTCGCAGCTAGTGCCAGCACCGCCCACAAAAGCATAGTCGCTGTTCTCATGATCGAGACTCCTGTTGGGACGCACCCTGCGCGTCCGCCGTGCAGTCTGCAATGTCGGTTGACCTAATTCCGTTACCCACGTCTCGCTGGCCACATCCCCCCGCCGCACAGCAGGCGTGTTAGCGGACTCCGATAGCAATACGTTCCGCAATCGGCGTTTCTTCCGGCTGCCATGCAACCGTCCGCTGTGGTCAATTCGTCGGGTGTTGGCATCGCGTGCGGAATGCCAACAAATCCGGCCAACGGCAAGGGGATCGGACGATTTCCGAATTAAGCGTACTCGCCGACCCGGAGTCGCTCGGGAGATTGGGCTTGGGCTATTTAACGTTGCTACCCGGTCCTGAACTTCTGGAATCGCTGTGCGTGGCTAACCGTGCCGCAATTGCACTCGACTGGGATTGGCTTGGGAAGCTCCAAAAAATCATCGCCATAACCCTGGGAGAAGTCCTCGTGTACGACGATCTGCAGCCCGCAGTCGCAACGTACACCGTAGTACCAGGTATTGCGCTTCAGATTCTGCTCGGGCATAGCCCGATACGGGGCGCTTGTCATGAGGCTCCTTCGCAGTGAGCGCTTATTTCACCGCGGGATGCTACCCGTTCGCACCGCTGGACCTCCTAAGTGGGCCAGCATTGCAGCTGTAGGTGTTGGCCTACGTGTTCTGTCCCGACGGACATTGACCACAACCAGGCGCCGCGGCCTCGAGCACTTGCGACTCAGTCTGTGACCGGGCCGACATCGGCGGCATCCAGGCGTTCCAAGTGGAGCTCACTAAGCAATTGCTCGTGCTCCTCTTTCCACTTGCGGCACGTCGTAGCGAGTATCGGATTGTCAGGTGTCCCAATGATCCATTCCTCCAGCTCCAACACGCGCCTGAGCTTCTCGCAATGGCTGATGGCGCTGTCCACGAGAAGGGCGCCAGTGTCGCCACCGCGAGCAATGCTGGGTGGAATATCACTGCCCGAAACCCGGCGTGTCGCTCGGTCGTTCATCAGATCTCTCCAGGAATCTGCGGGTCGCATCCGCTTGTACCAACGATCCACCCGAGCGCTTTCGCACTGGGCGAATGCGCACAAGAGATACTCCGCAAATGTGTTGTCGGACGTGAGGCCCCTCACAAACCCGGCGTGGGCGCGCGCCGCGTTGCGCTGTAGGATACGTCTGACAACTAATCTAACGCAGCGTATGTCGCGACGACGATGTTGAGTCCGTTACGGGGGCGGTTAACCGTCCGGTGCGTAGGGTCGGGGGGTGGATCAGCCATAATCTGCATTTGCTCACACTGTCCAGGAGAGCTGAATGCGTGCTCTGCAGATTTCAGGTGCAGTCCTGATCGTGATCGGCCTGTGGATGATCATCCAGCCGCCGAGCTATTCGCGGGAGGAGAGCGTGTTCAAGCTCGGTGACATCGAAGCGAAAATGCAGCAGGAGCACCGCGTCCCCGGATGGGTCGGTGGTATAGCACTCGGCGCCGGCCTCGTGCTTTTCGTGGTCGGGATAAAGAAGCGCTGAATCGTAGTCACCTGCTCCGTGCAGGGCGCCGGCAAGTCTTTGGGGAAGCCTGGTTCCAGGCTCTGCCGCTGGCGAGGAGACGGCTGAGCCGCGCAACCGCGGCAAGATCGCCGCTCGCTCGCAGTCTTAGTGCGAAAAGCGTAGCGATGCCGAAGATCAACAGCGCGAAGGTCGAAGGTTCCGGGACCGACACGGCGGTTCTGTCCTCGGGGCCTCCGTGCGGCGCGTGCGTGGGAGGATCCGGCGCGTAACCGGGCCAGATTACAGAGGCGGAGTGCCCGAGGTCGGGCGGCTCCGCCGGTACGGGCGAGCGCGGCAGGTCGGTCAAGGGCATGTCCTGCAGGTGACCTTCAGGCCACGGCTCGCGACACGCCGGCTGCGGTGGCGGATGATAGTAATGGGCGTGATACGGAAAAGCGCGCGTGTGCACGTGGTGACGTGGCACGCAGTTCGGGTCCAGCATGCCGGCGAGCAGGAGCGCGGTGATCACGGATTCTTCTTGTTCTCTCAGGCCCTGGAGCCATTTTGCGGTCGATGCCGTGTCCAGCGCAGTCATGGGAAACCCCTACGCGTCAATGGGGGATTTAGAGCATATGAGGCTAGAACCGTGGGCGTCCGCTGGGAGAAATCAGTATCTGCAGAGCCCCGTACAGGGAGGCAAGCACCGGTGGGATTGTCGGGGGGGTGGCAGCTGGGGCACGCTTTTGAGTCGGAAGTGAAGGAAAACTAAGGACATGCGCAGGATCCATGTGTTGGGCGCAATTGCGCTGGTGATCTTCACCGGGCCAATGCTTGCGGCGCCAGCCCTGCAAACCTCGGCCGAAGCGCGTCAGATTTTGCCGCGCACGCTCGTGCCTTCGCACTACGATCTGAGCTTGATGGCGAACCCGGAGGCGCTGACGTTCAAGGGTGATGTACAGATCACCAGCACCTCACCGACAGGCGGCCGTCAGATCGTGATGAACGCCCGCCTGCAGGCGTTTGCCGGTGATGTCCACAATGAGGTTCGCAAGCATCGTGCTGGTCGAGGATCACGCAATCCTACGCGAAGGGTTGCGCGCGCTGCTCGAGCTGGAACCCGACCTCAGGGTGGTTGGTGAAGCCAGCACCGGAGCGGACGGTGTGCGGGTGGTGCAGAGCACCAGCCCGACGCTCGTGATTACCGACCTGGCGATGCCGGGCGGATCGGGGTTGCGGACCATCGATGAGCTGCGCGCGGTGTGCCCGAGGCTTCGGGTGTTGGTGCTGACGGCGTCCTGCACGGCGGAGTACATCGGGGCCGCGCTAGGCGCTGGCGCCGATGGCTACGTACTGAAGGATGCCAGCCGCGCGGAGCTGCTGCGGGCGATTCGCACCGTCATCGCCGGCCGGAAGTACTTCTCCGAGCCCAGACAGAGAAACCATCTCCATTGATGCGCTGGCCAAGGATCGAGGACCGCCCTGACGACGCTACCTTGGACCATGACCGGCGTAAGGTGGTATGGCACAGCCAAGAAAAATGGCTTGAGAGGAAGCCTCCCAAGCCATTAATTCCCGAGCTTCGTGTTAGTCCCGATGTCGTGGTGGCGGTGGGGGGAGCGGTACTATCAGCACTGCGTTCCCGAGCGGGATTGTCACATCATTGGTGTCTAATGTAACCGCGCCATGTTGAGCCAGCGCCCTGCCATCCAGCCTTGCGCCCGTGGCAAGCGAGATGGAAGTAAGCGCTAATATGGTTCCCCTGAAATTAGCCGTCGTTCCGAGCGTGGCTGAACTGCCAACTTGCCAAAAGACGTTGGCAGAAGTTGCGCCACCGCTAAGGACAACCGTGCCGCCAGTGCCTACCGTCAGTCCGGACGCAATCTGGAAGATGTAGACTCCGCTGCCCTCTAGAGTGAGAGTCCCCGATAACGATAGAGTCGAGGTGGACTTATACAGGCCAGGGGTAAGGGTTAGCCCGCTGAGATCCCCTGCCAAACTGTGTATGGCTACCGACGTCCGTGCAGCGGCGTCGTTATAGGCGATGTTCAAGGAGGCTTGAGCGTGCTGTGCGGCAACATCGCCTGCGTCTTCCGTTCCGTTCACTACTCCGGGCCCAAACCCAGTAACCGCAGTTCCTGGCCAAACCCCGAGATTCCCGTTAATAACGCTAGGGCCGGTGTTGGTAACCGTGGTGCCGGCCAGAACTGCGTAGCTTCCGGCCGATCCGAGGAATACGGTGCTCTGTTGCTGGGCCATGGCCATCGGGGAAAGAGTGAATGCCGCAACAAGAAGCAATGAGCTGACTCTCTTCATTGGGGATACCTCGTGTTCTCTGAACGTGCTGAAGTCATATGATCCTCGGCACGATGCAACGGGCGGTCCGTACGCCACCGCACATAGAGATTCCGGCGACGCTCTTCGATAAGGGTTTTCCCTACCTCGAGAAGGCGATCCAACTGGGAGAGGAGCCGCGCATTACACGCTGGCGGTCATCTGCATCAAGGCGAAGCAAGTAAGGCTCTGGCGGAATTCAGGGCTTACCTGAAAGCGTACGCAGAAAATGCAGTTGCCACGAGGATGGTGTCGGAACTGGAGTTCGGGAGAGTCTTCCGTTCATGCGGTCAACCAGAAGTTTGCGCATCGCAGGTCTCAGCTGCCGCAATCGTCGCTCACAACCGGTCTCAGTCAGCCGGCACGCTGGGCGCCTGTTATGGTAATGCGCAGCACCTCGAGCCCCTCGATGCCGCCTTCAAGCTGGTCGCCGGGTTTGACCGGGCCGACACCCGCCGGCGTACCGCAAAAAATGAGGTCGCCGGGCTTGAGCTCGTAGAATGTCGACAGCTCCGCGATGATGTGAGGCACATCCCAAAGCATCTGCCTTACATCCGACTCCTGTCGCAGTTCGCCGTTCACGCTGAGCCAGATGCGTCCCTGCGACACGTGGCCAAGGGTGGCCGGGCGGATCGCGGCGATCGGTGCGGAACAGTCAAAGCCCTTAGCCGTATCCTGCGGCTGACCCCACTGCCTCGCGGCGCGATGCAGATCACGGCGTGTCAGATCGATACCAGCCGCGTAGCCGAACACATGCTCGAGCGCACGCCGCTCGGGAACGTCACGGCCCTCGCGGCCGATCGCAATCACCAACTCGATCTCGTGTTGGCAGTTGACAGTGCGCGGCGGATAAGGGACCGCGGCGCCATTCGCTACTAACGCATCGGCGGGCTTCATGAAGAAGACCGGCGGATCGGAGCTAATCTCGCGGACTTGGTCCGCGTAATTGCGGCTCACGCAGTAGATGCGGTGCACGGGGAAGCGCTGGCTGCTCCCGGCCACCGCCACGCTCGGCGTCGTGGAAACTGGGAAAACAAAGTCGCTCATTGACTTGGGCTCCGCACGTAGGGTGGATTGCGGACTGCGGCTCCTGGACCTGATCCTCTGGCGTGAAGACTGAGACTTCGGTGTACTATTTTGGAGACCGTAGTGAGCGCCGGCAGAACGCGGCCGGGTGCGCACGTCCCTGTGCGCGCGCAGCCTTTCGGAACCCTACTGCTTGGCGAACACAAGCGTCTCGTCGCCCGTGGCGCCGCTGAGCAGCACACCCGTGTTGTGTACCGTCAGCGTTTTGCCGTCGGCCGATACGACACGATGGACGTGGCCAACGACCTTGCCATCCTTCTTGAGATCAAAGTCCCAAGTGTTTGCATCGATCTTCTTCGCGAGCGTCGTATCCGCGGGCCCGGCCGTGGCCTGCTTTTCCTCCTTGCCGTCGCGGTATTGCACCCGGTTCGACATCTCCTTGCCATCTGCGCCTGTCAGCTTCTGGTCGAGCGTGTACAGCCCGTTGGCTTCGGTATAGACACGGGTCCCGGCCGTCAGCGCTGCGCCCGCGCTGAACTTAGATTTCGCGACATTGAGCTTCCAGGCGCCTACGATCGGGTCTGCGGCGAACGCAGGGCTGGCGAAGAACACCGTCGCGAGCACGATGAGTGAGAGAACCTTCTTCACGTTATCCCCCTTGAGTGATTGTGGCTTGGACTTTGTTGCAACGCGCTCGGGCGCGAACCTGAGCGGGCGTCCGAGGATGCACGCGAGCGTTCCGAAGATCAAGAACGGGGCTCACTACCAGCGCGAGTTGATAACAGAGCCATTTCTTAGTTCGCGCTGAGCTTATTCGTGTGCGAATAGCGCTGTAATCAAGTGCACGATCTCTTCAAGTTCCTGCCGGGGAAAGTGCGGTAGGGACACGCCGCGCGAAAACCGCACCAGCGAGTTGCCCGCCGGCCGCAGGCAGTGGTAGCGGGGGCCGCTGTTGCGTACACCGACTATCCTTAGCTGTTTGATTGTATTGTGATTTCTTTGTAGTGCCCCGCGCCGAGCTCGCCAGTTAGCGCGGAGCAAACAACGGTAGACTGTCGACGCGCACAACTGATCCCGCTGGGCAGATCGATGTGGGTGCGGTATAGCTTATGGGTGCGAGGCTGAGCTATGTATGTGGCGCGAGCGACGAGCCGTTGCTGTACAAAACCGTCGGCGCCGCTCTGGAGGACGCCGCGGCACAGTGGCCCGAGCGCATTGCGCTGATCGTTTCTCACCAGGCCATCTGCTGGTCGTACCGTCATCTCAATGACGCGGCCGATCGCCTGGCGGCCGGTTTATTGTGCCTGGGACTGGTCCCGGGCGATCGCATCGGAATCTGGTCGCCCAATCGCTACGAGTGGGTCCTCACTCAGTTCGCCAGTGCGAAGGCGGGACTGATCCTCGTCAATATCAATCCGGCCTATCGCCTCTCCGAACTCGAATTCGTGCTCAATAAAGTCGACTGCAAGGCCCTTGTGCTCGCGCCGGGATTCAAGAGCAGCGACTACGTCGCGATGCTGTGGCAGCTCGCGCCGGAAATCTCCGCCCAACCGGGCGATGACCTTCACCTGCAGCGCGTGCCGGCATTGCGTTTTCTCATCCTCACCGACTCCGAGCCGCCGCCGGGCTTTCTCTCCTTCGGTGCCATTGAATCCCTCGGCACACCGTCCGATCGCGCGAAGCTCGAGGCGCTGCGCTCGCTGCTGCAGCCCGAAGATCCCGTCAACATTCAATTCACCAGCGGCACGACGGGACTGCCCAAGGGCGCCACGCTGTCGCATCACAACATCCTCAACAACGGCTACTTCGTTGCGCGGCGCATGCGCTTCTCGCAGAGCGACCGTCTATGCATCCCCGTACCGCTGTACCACTGCTTCGGCATGGTCATGGGCGTGCTCGGCTGCGTCACTCATGGAGCGGCGATGGTCTTTCCGGCGGCGGGGTTTGAGGCCCGGAGCGTGCTCGATGCAGTCGCCACCGAGCGGTGCACGGCGCTTTACGGGGTGCCCACCATGTTCATCGCGGAGCTCGAACATCCCGAGTTTCACGGCTATGACCTTACGAGCCTGCGTACCGGGGTGATGGCGGGCGCCCCGTGCCCCGAGGAGCTGATGAAACGCGTGGTCGCTGAGATGCATCTGCGTGAGGTCACCATCTGCTACGGCATGACTGAGACGAGCCCGGTGAGTTTTCAAAGCCATTGCGATGACCCGATCGAGCGGCGGGTATCGACTGTCGGCACGATCCACCCGCATCTGGAAGTGAAGATCGTGGAGGCTGACGGCAAGACCGTGCCGCGCGGTCAGCGGGGCGAGCTTTTGACGCGCGGATACAGTGTGATGCACGGCTACTGGGATGAGCCGCAAAAGTCTCGCGAAGCCATCGATGAGCGCGGCTGGATGCACACCGGCGACCTGGCCACCCTCGATGATCACGGGTACTGCAAGATCGTCGGGCGGGTGAAGGATCTGATCATCCGCGGCGGAGAGAACATCTCCCCGCGTGAGATTGAGGAGTTTCTCTATCGACATCCCAAGGTCCAGGAGGCCCAAGTCTTCGGCATTCCGGATGCCCGCTACGGCGAGGTGGTGTGTGCCTGGATCAAACTCAGGCCCGAGGAGTACTGCGACGCCGAGGCCATGCGCCGTTTCTGTGCGGAGCAGATCGCTCATTACAAGGTGCCGCAGCACATCCGCTTTGTGAGCGAGTTTCCGATGACGGTCACGGGCAAGATTCAGAAGTTCGTCATGCGCGAGCGCATGATCGAAGAGATCAACCTCAACATCGAACGAGGACCTACTTAATGCCGTTCGACGAGCGTATTTCGCGACTCCCGAAGTGCATGGAGGACGCCGCGCTGGACGGGAAGCCGTCGGTGAGACCGCACGGCGAGCTTCCCGAACCCCACGCATTTGCAGCTACGATGACCTGACTGGCGGCTTTGACGTCAACCAAGAGTGAAGAGCCAAGCCGATTCAGACTTACCCCTGCGCCGCCTGGCGAGCGCCATCGCGCTCGGCGCGGCGGTCGTATTGATTGTCGCAAAGCTGTGGGGCTGGATGGCCACAGATTCGGTGGCGCTCCTTACGTCGGCGGCGGATGCTGTGGTCGATGCGCTGGCGGCGACGGCCACTTTTCTCGGCGTTCGTTTCGCGCAGCACCCTGCCGATTTGGAACATCGATTCGGTCACGGCAAAGGCGAGGCATTAGCGGCATTCACGCAAGCGATCCTGCTCGCGAGCACCGCCACTGTGCTTGCGGCCCAGTCTTTCTGGCGCTTGATTTACCCTCAGCAGCTCACTGCGATCAGTTTGGGTATATGGATTGCTGCCGGCGGTCTTGCGACCTCAAGTCTTCTCGCAGCCATGCAGACCTACGTTGTCCGCCGTACAGGCTCCACCGCCATCGCCGCGGACCGGGCGCACTACCTCATGGATGCGGTGCTGAATGGAGCGGTTCTTATCGCACTCGCGCTGACAAGCGCGACCGGATGGGAGCGCGCGGATCCGACATGCGCCCTTATTATCGCTGGCTGCATGATTGCGGGCGCTTGGCGTGTCGCAGAGCCTGCATCTCGCCAACTTCTGGATCATGAGTTGCCACATGAGCAGCGCGAGCGCATCAAAGCGGCCGCGGTAGCCTGTGTAGGCATTCGCGGCGTACACGATCTTCGCACTCGGGACGCGGGCGACCGAGTATTTGTGGAATTCCATTTGGAGGTCGATGGGCATGTTTCCGTACACGAGGGTCATCGCATGGTTGACGCGGCCGAGCGCGCCGTAGCCGGGCTTTTTGCCAAAGAGACAGAGGTGATCGGGCATCTCGAACCCACGGGTATCGAAGACGACCGCCTTGATGACCGCGTTCGGCGTCCGCGAAGCCGATAAACCCTATGAGGCGACGCTCGGCGAGGATTCACCGACGTCAGGGCAAGCGGGCGCGCACTGTCTACGCGGCAGCGGGGGAGCTGCGTTACAAAGTGGGCACTGGCGCCTGGCGGTTGGCGCATCGCTTGGGACGCAGCGTGAGTGCCTAGCTCACCTGCAGTGCCTCAGACCCCTGCAAGAGGCGATGAGTCCGAAGCGAGGGCAGTACAGAGCGCAAGGGCAGGGAACGACCCGTGCAACATAATGCGCGAGTTTGACTCGGTGCATGCGTCTCGGGCACCTTCGCTTCATCGCTGGACGCCGTATGCAGGCAACGGCTCAAAGCGGGCGTCACCAGGGATGTCGGCCGAACCATCATGCTCACATCGCTACTCTGCGAAGCGCGTATCTGGCCGGTAGTCTGGCGACGCAGACTCGCCTACTACTGGTTCGGCGAGAAGGACAATCTGGCGTTCCTCGCGATGCTCGGGCTGCCGATCCTTGCTGTGGCAGGCATCATCTATTTTGCCTACTCGGACGGAACGCGCATCCAGCCTGCCCGCATTCAGGCCGTGCAGCGGGAAGAAACACGTGCACGTCGGCGCGCTAATGATCTGCAATGCCTTGCCGAGAACATCTATTTCGAAGCTCGCGGCGAACCGCTCGAAGGCCAGTACGCGGTTGCCGAAGTCACCCTGAATCGGACATGGTCGCAGAACTTCCCGCACAAGATCTGCGAAGTCGTCTACGAGACTCGCTGGGATCCGAACCGCCGGCGCCTCGTTGCAGACTTCTCATGGACCGAGCTCGGCACGCTGTCCCCGCCGGACGGACCTGCCTGGAAACAGGCGATGGCGGTAGCGAACGCGGCGTACGATGACCTGCACACGCCGGTTGTGCCCGGCGCATTGTTCTATCACGCGACCAGCGTCCGGCCCGGATGGGCGAGGAACAGAAGAGCTGTCGCGACGATCGGCAATCACATTTTCTACCGCTGAGAGTCGCGCGCAAATCGTGCGAATTCCTCCTCGAGAGCGGGGCAGTCTACGTTTTCGCAGGGATCTTACACAGGGCGTGGGTGACCGGCCCGGGAGCAGACGTTCGCGACAGGCAGCTGATTATGCACTTCAGTTCTCTACCGCGGGCAGCGCGATGTAGGAAGCTTCCTTGGCCGAGTGATATACGCGCTGCGTGGCCTTGCGGTAGTCCTCGGGCTTGGCCAAGAAGATGTTGGGCACAAAGGTCTGCGGATTGCGGTCGTACAGCGGGAACCAACTCGACTGCACCTGCACCATCAGGCGGTGGCCCGGCAGGAACACGTGATTGTTCGGCGGGAGCTTGAATTCATAGGTGAGCGGCCTGTTGGCCTTGATGGGCTTGGGCACTACGAAGCCCTCGCGATAGCGGCCACGCAGGATGTCCATGCCCACGGCGAGCTGATAGCCGCCCATCTCCGGTTGCGCGTACACCTCGTCCGGATACACGTCGATGAGCTTGACCACCCAGTCGCTGTCCGTGCCGCTGGTGGAAGCGACCAGGTGCACCACCGGCTGGCCGCTGATCTGCAAGGGCTTGGTCAGCACGGCCGATGTGAAGGTGATGACATCGGTGCGGCCCGAGGCCTCGCGCTGATCATCGGTCAGCCACTGTTGCCAGGTCTGCCCCGGCGCGTAGCCGATCTGCTGAATGGGCCGTACGCGGAAGGGCACGGGGCGCGCGGGATCCGAGACGTATTCCGTAAAGGCCTCCCCACCTGCTGGCGCCTCGAACCCCAGCTTGTTGCCTGGCAGCAAGTACAGCGCTTTGGTGGAGTGAGCACAGCCGCTCTCACAGCTAACCGGCCAGCGGTCAAAGCGCCGCCACTCATTGGTGCCGGTCTCAAACGCCGTCACCGTGGCCACATCCGCTGCGGGCGCCCCGTCCTTCAGGTATTGCGCCAGGAATGGCCGCAGCACGTGCTCACGGAACCAGCGCGAGGTGTCGCTGCCGAAGCGCAGGTTCCCCAAGCTGCTGCCGTCATCGATGGACTGGCCGTGATACCACGGCCCCAGCACCAGCTTCACCATGTTGCCATTTACGTCCTTGGGCTTGATTGCCTTGTACACGGCGATGGCGCCGTAGCTGTCCTCGGCATCCCACAGACTGTGAACCAGCATAACCGGAACCTTCAGCGGCTGTGTGGCCAGGAGCTTATCCACCGCCTGGTCGCTCCAGAAGGCATCGTAGTCCGGATGCGCCACGATCTTGCTCCAGAAGCCGATCTGTTGCATGCCATGGCTGCGCCCCAGCTCGGCGGCCGAGCCCGCCTGCAGGAACAGGTCATAGTCGTCGTGAAAGTTCGACCACCACTTGATGCTGTTGTCGCGGCTCGCCACCTGCTCGTAGATGTACTGCGCGTTCTGCTGGCGGAAGGCGCCGAAATGAAACCAGTCATCGCCCATCCAGCCATCCACCATCGGGTTCATGGGCACGGAGACTTTCAGCGCCGAGTGCGGATTGATGAGGGCCATCAGCGGCTCGAAGCCGTCGTAGGAAATGCCCAGCGTTCCCACCTTGCCGTTGCTCTCGGGCACGTTCTTCACCAGCCAATCGATGGTGTCGTAGGTATCGGTGGCATCGTCCACCGGCGTCGGGTTCTGTGGGCCGTGCACCGGGCGGTTCATCACGTAGTCGCCCTCCGAGCCGTACTTGCCGCGCACGTCCTGCACTACGCGGATGTAGCCGTCCTCGAGGATCACGTCGGTGGCGTTGTCGTAGCCCTGCAGCATGGGGCCGAGGTGCCCGCTGTGCGTATGACTGGTGAGTGTCTTGGCCTCGTAGGGCGTGCGCGTGAACAGCATGCCGGCATGCGATGTGCCCTTGGGAACCAGGATGATGGTGTGGAGCTTCACACCATCGCGCATGGGGATCATGACGTCGCGAAGGTCGTATTCCCAGTTGTCGGTGACGGGAGTGAAGTTGGTCGGAGTTTCGCTGGGGTACTGCGGGTAAAGGGGCTTGGGGGCGTCTTCGGCGCCAAGGCCGCTGCTCAAGGTGAGGAAAAGGGCGGCGAGGGTGGTGGTGAGGCTTGTCTTCATGGCATCCCCTGTTGGTGTTGTGGGGATACTGTAGCGGTAAACCGGCCCGGGCAGTCGCCCGTTCCGTGCGCCGGCGCGAAAGCCATGCCGGCGCCCTCGAATTGACTCCCTGTAGCCCCAGGAGTAGGTTCAGACGCCTTTTTTTTGCAGTCGATCACAATCAGAAGGAGAACGACATGCAGATGCGAATCGTGATGCTGGGGGCGCTGGTGTATTGCGGTTACAGCCCACTGCTGCAGGCCCAGGACGCCGTAAAGGTTGATGCCAAGCACTACTCAGTGGTGAGCGAAAACGCCCAGGTCCGGATCCTGAAGGTGCACTACGGCGCGCACGAGAAATCGATCATGCACAGCCATCCGGCCACGGTCGCCGTGTTTCTGAGCGACGGCAAGGGCAAGTTCACCTTCCCGGACGGCAAGTCGCAGGACTTTGCTGTCAAGGCGGGTGACGCGATGTACTCCGCCGCCAGCACCCATCTGCCTGAGAACACCGGTGATCAGCCCCTGGATCTGATCGTGATCGAGTTGAAGGGCAAGTCCGGCAAGGCGGCGAAAGCGGCGGCAAAGTGACGCGGCGTCCGGATGAGCCCGACGCTGATGCGGCAGCAGGTTGGCGCGAGCAGCCATTGACCTCAGGTTGCGATGGGAGTAGTCCCGCTCAGGGCTCTAGCGGCTACCGGTCTGGTGATAGAACAGTGTGAACAAAGCGCAGGGTCTGCTCGCTGCACTATTAGCTGTACTGACACTGACTGGCAGTGGCTGCGGCGGCGGCGGCTACAGCGGCCTCCTTGCGCCCCCTCCGTCCTACACGCTCGGCGGTACGGTGAGCGGGCTCGCCGGATCCGGGCTCGTGCTGCAGAACAACGGCGTCGCCAACGGATCGACAATCGGACGTGCGGCCAATGGAACCTACCCCAATTTGACCGGTGACAGCCTTGCCAATGGCACGGCCTACAACGTCACGGTCAAGACGAATCTGTCCCCCAGACCTGCGTCGTGACGAACGGGATGGGGAAGATTGGAAGCGCAAATATCACGAATATCGCGGTGACGTGCACGACCAACGCCGACCGTTTCGTCTATGTTGCGAATGGTGGCCCGAACAACATCTCGGGTTAGCGGCTCGCCCTTCGCGGCGGGCAGCCTCCCAGACGCCGTCGCTGTCGGCCATTAGTGCGACCGGAGACGGCGCAGAGACACCCCGCTATCAATGGGCTGACATGGTCTGTCCCTTCCTGTAACACTGCGGCCCTGATGGGCCGTCGCAGGTGAAGAGACAGGACTTCGAATGCGGGCGTTCGCGCAGCAGGCAGTGTATACAACGGCTTCCCTCGGGGTGTTCGCATTCTGGGGCGGAATGTTGATGGCTGCGCGAAGCTATCCTTCCGAGTACGACTGGCGGTACATGACCATATCGAGCTTGGTCTACGCCGACCGCAATCCCAACGGGCACTTGTGGGCGTCGGGTGGCGTTGCGCTATGTGGACTGGCCGGGCTGTGTTGGACCGCCGTACTGATTAGGGAACGGAGGCAAGCGGGCGTCGCACAACGGCCAATCGGAATCTGGGCCCTGGGACTGGGCTATCTATGCATGATGTGCTGCGCCTTGCTGCCCGAGCGGCTACTTCGGATTCCGAAGGGTCACGAGGTCCTCGCATTGGCGGCGTTTGTTGGCATATGCATTGGCGTGGTGCACGCGACTTTCAGAACGGTTGCACGGAGTGTTCGGCTGGGCGATCTGCCCGGCAGTCCTCGGCTCCGTTCAGGCATCCTCGCTGGTGTCGTGTTGTCTCCGATCGTGCTGGCGGCGCTTGCCCAGGCATATGTCTCTTACGCGCTGCCGGAATTGAAGTGGGTGAGTCTTGCATGGCGTGCACGCGGCGTCCCGCCTTATCTGAGTTTTGCCTTTTGGGAATGGGTCACCTGCGCCGTCTTTTCCGTATACATGGTGGTCCTATCCCGGAGCAGGTTGGCTGCATGTCGCTGATGGTGAGCGGAGGCTATCGACCCGCGGGTACCCCCAGGAGAGCCTCAGCAGCGCGCACGTAGTGCCACAGCTCACCGGGATTTCTTGCCAACGCCTGCGAAAGCAATTCCTCGCCCTTTGCGCGCTGACCCGTTCTGATATACCACGCACCAATTTCGGCCATGCCGGTATCATCCTTGGGACCCGCAATGAGTGTCTTCTGAAAAGCTCCTTCAGCTTTCAGCGGCTCGCCGGCGTCGGCGTAGATCTCCCCTGCGCGCTGCCAGTCGCTCCCCTTCGGTTTGGCGTTCAAGACCTGGTCAATTAGAGCCTGGCCTTTGGTCTTGTCTCCTGAGAGGTAATACACGCGCGCGACACCCAGCCGCTCCCAGGAGCCACTGCCGGCGAGCTTCTCTGCTTCCTGCAGAGCAGCCAGTCCCGCTTCCTTGGCCGGTTTGCCACGGATGAGATCCATGCCTGGTGGTTTTTCGCTCGCAGCGAGCCCGACGCCTATGCCAAACGCCAGACACCCTGCCGCAAGTGCGACGGCGAAACCCGTTTTCATGTTTGAATCCTCGTGGAGTGTGACCACCAGCAGCCGTGCGTCGCGGCCCGCAGCTAACGTAGCACAAACACAGGTCGACCTCGCATTTCGCCAGCGAGTACATGAGGAATTGATGGTGCGTGCCGACTCCGCGCGTTGGCGTTGGCGGGGGTGTGGGCGTCTTGCGAAGGCCGGGAAGACAGCGGACGGGCCGCCCCCTAGTCGACAATCAACCTGGCCGAATCGCTTTCCCCTCATCGGAGAGTCGGCGAATGTGGTAGCGGGGGCGCGCTATGGACCTGTTCAAAATTCCCGCTTTTCCGGCCGAAAGGCGTCCGGGCGGCCGTCTTGCCGCCAAGCCGCTGCGGTAACGGCCATGAGCTGACGCCCAACAATCCTGTGCCTGCTGACCTTGGACAGATGGCGGCGGGCTAGCGGCCAGAACTAGGCAGTCATTTACTTAAGCAATTCTTATCGTTTATTTTCTCAAAATGGCACTAGTGGCTTTTGCATTCCAAAACAAATAGGAAAAAAATGAAAACGTTATTCTTTTTCGCGCGCATCGTGGCTATCGCCGGGCTTGTCACGCTGGCCAGCGGCGGTCAGGCAACGGCCGCAACGCAGCCAGCCACAAACGCATATGGCAGCAACTCTGCCGCTGGCAACACGTTCGTGTTCAATGGCAATCGCTTCTACTACGAAACCTATGGCAGTGGCTTGCCGCTGTTGCTCATTCACGGCAACGGCGAATCGATCAACATTTTCAAGGGGCAGATTGGGGCTCTTTCCAGGCACCACAAGGTCATCGCCATGGATAGTCGCGGACAGGGCAAGTCGGAGCTTGGTACGGCCGCGCTCACCTACGAACAGATGGCCGAAGATATCAATGCGCTACTGGAGCAACTAAAGCTCGATCATGTCAAGGTACTGGGCTGGAGCGATGGCGGCATCATCGGCCTGCTGCTCACCATCCACCATCCCGATAAGGTGAGCATGCTGGCCGTGATGGGTGCGAATCTCGAGCCGGATGCCGCTTACCCATGGGCGGTAGATGGCATCGTGCGCATGCGTAGCCGTATCATTGCGGAACTCGCGCACAGCAACAACCCGAAGTCTTTGCAACTACAGCTGCAATTTCTAGACCTGCTGGGGAATCAGCCACACATACCACTGGCTGACCTGGCCAGCATACAGGTTCCGACACTGGTCATGGCCGCCGACCGCGATGTGATCCGCGACGAGCATACGTTAAGCATGTTCCATGCACTCCCAAAGGCACAACTAGCCATCTTCCCCGGCGCAACGCACGCGATCCCCGCACAGGACCCGGCACGCTTTAATCGAACGGTACTTGATTTCTTTGACAAGCCGTTTGCGATGCCGGATACAAAGGACCTCGGGTGGTTTGACTAGGTGCCGACACTCTCATGTTTCTGGGAACCAAGCTTTAGAGTCGCTCCACTAGCGCGTGGGCCGCGCCAGCGAGTCCGCCACGACCCAGGCGGCGCCGATCAGGGCGAGATTCAGGGCGTTCTCGCTCCAGTTCATATGGCTGGAGCCATCGGCCAGGAGCATCGGCACGTGCACCAGCGGGGTGAAGGACGCGAACATGGCGGTCAGCAGGATCGCAGCGAGGCGGGCCTGCACGCCCGTCAGGATCGCAACGCCCGCCGCGATGTGGCCAACCCCGGTCGCATAAGCCCAGAACTCTTGCGTAGGCGGCAGCCATTTGGGGACCAGCGGGGCGGTTAGGTTCATATAGAAGAAATGCGCTCCGCCGAATAACAGCGCACAAACCCCGAACGCCAGTTGGCCCAAGCGCGTGAGGCGTGCGGCCAGGGCCTCATCGATCCTGGCGCTGGCGGCGTAGACGATCAGCCCGCTCGCCGTGATCGCGAGCTGCTCGGCGACGCCGCTGTAGGTGCCGAACTCCGCGTAATGGGCGAGTACCACGCGGCCGTTCATCAGGATGACGACAATGAGTGCATAGTAGGCGGTGAGCGCGGCGGCGCCCCAGACCGCGGTCCGACGCCACTCGACGGCCGCGCCCGCGACGAGCATGAACGCAGCGGCGGCATAGGCCAGGGCGGTGCGGTCGGGAAAGTCCTTGGGCACCGGCTGCCCCAGGTCGAAGTCCCCCCACGCCAGGCAGACCATGCCCAACGCCATCACGCCCAGGCCGTAGACGCGCCAGCCGAAGGCCATCGTCGTGTTTTCCGCGGTCATGACTTTTCCACCTCCAATTGAACAACACCATGGCCGCCATGTTCTCGGCGAAGCTCAGCGGCGTGAAATGATAGGTCTGGCCGACCGCCGAGACCAACGGCGCTCCACTGCCCGAGGCTTTTCCGACGGTGTACTGCTCACCCGCGTCAGGAAGTTGGCGAGAGTGGTAGCGGGGGCGCGATTTCGGATCCGGCTACTATCGTCCGACTCTCTCTTGCCGCTTGATAATCAATCACGTACAAGAGCCTCATGCAAGTTCGGATCGTAGCCCTCCGGGCCGACGACATAGAGGTGTCGCATAACCCGCGACCCCAAGTCGAAACCCAGACGCAAGGGCAGGGAGTCGCAGGCAGAGCGGCGCGCGTCTGCCGACGCCCTGATGGCGCCGCCGACATCGGACGGCGGCGTGAGGTACACACACTCGCTTGACAGTCTGGCAGACTGACGCACTAACCAAGACCGCGTCTGTAGAGCGCGAGGTACGAAAAGAACCCGCGAGAACGGGCATCGGGGTAGTGCATGTCGAACGTCGCTGCAATCACTTCGCCAGGCCCCGGGCTGCTGCGAATTCTCGGGCTGGCCTTCGGGATAGCTGTAGTCGTCGGCGAAACAGTGGGCGTCGGCATTATGCGTACGTCGGGGCAGACGGCTGGCCGGCTGGGGGATCCGGCGCTGATCTACCTCGTGTGGGTAGGCGTCGGCATCTTCGTCCTCATGGTCGCAAACACCCTGGCGGAACTGGCGACCGCAATCCCCAAGGCCGGCGGCCCTTATGTCTACGTGCGCCGCGCCTTCGGGGATTATCTCGGCTTCGTATCCGGCTGGGGCGATTACGCCATTTATGTTCTGGCGGACGGTTACCTGGCCATCGCGGGCAGCGAGTTCCTCGCCGAAATATGGCCCGCTTTGACGGGTCGCGAGAGCGCGATAGCAACGACCCAGATCGTGCTGTTCGCTGCCTTTAATTCTCTCGGGCTCCGCGCCAGCAGTGCCGCGCAGCAGCTGTTGAGTCTGCTGAAAGTATTAATGTTGGCAGCGCTGGTGTTTGGTGCCTTTGCTTATTCGGGGGCTCCACCGCACCCGACGCACGCCATTGCGGCTGCTGCTCGTGGCGCAGGCTTCGTTGCCATTGTCGTGTCCATTCAGACCGTTCTGGAGGTCTACGGCGGGTTCAATTCGGCCTGCTACTTCTCGGAGGAGACGACCAACCCAGACCGCACCCTGCCGCGGGCTCTGTTGTACGGAGTTTTAACGATTATCGCGATTTACCTCGCAGTTAACGCCGCTCTCCTGCACGTACTGTCGCCGGCGGAGTTGGCCGCCTCGAAGCTCGCGGCGGCCGACGCACTCGCCAAGGTGTACGGACCGCCGGCGCGCGTCGCAGTCGCCGTGCTGGCGTTGGTTGCAACTCTCAGCGTCCTCAACGTGTGCATGCTGTTGGCACCCCGCATCCTTTTCGGAATGGGGCGCGACGGGCTCTTTGTGTCTTCGGGCACGTACGTCACGCGCGCAGGCGTGCCGCTTGTGGGCATGTGGCTAAGTGCGGCCGGTGCGATGGTGGTAGCAAATGTCGGCGGCTTTGACACCCTGTACACGGCCGCCGCATTTCTGAATGCCTGCGATTACTTGCTATGCGGCGCTGCGTTGTTTGTGCTGCGCTGGCGCGAGCCGGATCTGCGACGTCCGTACCGAGCCTTTGGATATCCTTGGGTCCCCGCCCTTGCGCTGATTGTGGCGGCTGTGTTGCTGGTCGTCTTCGTTGTTGGAAACAGTCGTCCGAGTCTCCTCGCTATCGCTGTGGTGGCCGTGACTTACCCGTTATTCAGGTTTTTAAAACGCCTGCGCTCGCGCGCCGGCTGAACGGCGAGCCAATCGGAATAGACGGAAGTGGTAGCGTTGTTTGCTACGGCTTCCGCGCCGCAGAACGTGGTAGCGGGGGCGGCCTAAGACCCCGCGCCCGCCAAAGTGAGTGGTGTAAACTAGTTTTGGGCCTCCGTAGGGTCTCCGACACGCCGCCGATTTGGCGGACGCAGGCCGCTACCGTGCAAGTTGGCGAGGAAAGGTATGTGGCCCTTCAACTATAAACTTGCGATCGAGGCCAATCGCGAGTACCTGAGGGTGACCGCCAAAGGCACCTACGGATTCGGTCGCACGCGGCGCCTAATTTACGCAGTTCGCGAGTCGAGCGACGGCCATCAATTGCGACGCGTCCTTGTTGATCTCACGGGTGTCACCGGCCAGCCTCCCGACATCGATCGTTTTGAACTCGGCGAACGTTTGGCGCAGGTCTTTGGGTCCACCCACACGCTGGCCATCATTGGGCGCAAGGAGTCGGTGAATCGCTTGGCAGAAACCGTCGCGCAAAATCGCGGCACGGCGCTACGCATTTTTTTTACTGAACGGGAGGCCCTTACTTGGCTACTGCCGACAGCAAACACCGCAGTCGCGACTGACGAGAGAGGGAGAGACCCACCCGGCGGCCCGGAATAGGTCGTCAATGTCGACATGACGATCGCGCGGGCGCCGCGACGCACACGATCTGAGTTCCGCGAAAAGTCGAACGGCAATTCCAGCTCTCTCAGGGCGGCTAGGCCTATCGCGTGTTTCGCCCCGATTGCAAGGCCAAACGAGCGAACTCGCGAAGTAATACTTCTTTTCGTCGTAGAACCGCACGTGCTCGACGCAACGCGCATACTCTGGCTCTTCAGCCGCATACGAGCTGAGTTAGTCGGCGAATTCTCGCTGGTTATACGTCGAAGGTAGATTTATGGATCAAGGAAAGAGCGTTCCTGCTCGCGACACCGCCAGGAACATCAATACGGCGCCCGCGAAGAGCATCATCGATATAGTGATTGGTGCAGGCAATTTCACGACCTTCACCGCCGGCATCAAGGCTGCGGGTCTGACCGATGCGCTCGCCGCCAAGGGCCCCTTTACTGTTTTTGCTCCGACCGACGAGGCATTCAGGAAGCTTCCGTCGGACGCGTGCGCTAATCTGTTCCAGGACTGGGCGAGGTTGAAGGCAGTTGTGAACTATCACGTCGTCTCGGGCGATTTGATGGCCAGGGACATGAAGTCAGGCGATGCGATGACGCTGCAGGGCAGCACGCTGACGGCAGCGGTATCGTCTTCAGACGTACGGGTTAATGGAGTCCGCATCACGCAAGCGGATCTCGTCGCGACGAACGGCGTCGTTCATGCAATCGATGAGGTAATTCTGCCGAAGAACTGGCGATTGCTCGCGGCCGCTGCGTGAGGATCGCCGTTCACTGAGCACCTTTGTGCGCTGGAAGGCCCCGATCGAGGGGCCTTCTTTTATCCAGGGAGATCTCGACGCGGTAAGCCCAGCGTTGCTCGAGTGTCGCTCGTTCAACCTCTGTGCGGCTGTGCTCCGGCGAGCTCGCGTAGATTGGTAGCGAGCGCATTCCGAGGGCGCACGTATGCGCAGCGCCCACCGTGTTACTTGTGTTGGGTTGGCCGCGAATTCCCCTTGTGAGCTTGTGCCCGGGAATAGGTGTCTTTGACAGTTTTGTAGCACCCGCAGGCAGCTGCTACGAGGCCTCCCTGGTCGAGGATCGTGATGATGCCGCGCCGGTAGGCGATGACCTTGCGGTCCCGCAGGGCGCTCATTGCCACGCTGACGCCCACTCGCCGCACGCCCAGCATGAGCGCAAGAAACTCCTGCGTAATGCGAAACTCGTTGGAGCTGACGCGGTCGTGGGTCATCAACAACCAACGGGCCATGCGCTGTGTCATCACGTGGAAGCGGTTGCACGCCGCGGTCTGCGCGATCTGGATCATGAGCAAGTGGGTAAAGAGGAACACCTCTCTCTTCAGCGCAGCGCTCGTGCTGAAATTGCGGCGAAAGTCCACTGTCCTCATCCGCATCGCCGTGCCTGCGCCTTGTACCACGGCCCGAAAAGGCGAGACAGCGACACCCAGCGCCATAGGAACCCCGATCATGCCTTCAGGCCCGATGAGTCCGACCTCCGCAGCCCGGTCAGCATCCACGGTAGTCAGCATTGAGACGAAGCAGTCGTTGGGAAAGTACACCTCATGAATCTGAGACTGGGATTCGTAGAGAGTCTGCCCAAAGGCCAGCTTGACCGGTTCGAAGACGGGCAGCAGCTTCCGGTAATCCTTGCGGGGTAATGCAGCAAGCAGGCGATTCGGAATCGAAACTTGTCTTGCGCCAAGCAATTAAGGACCCCCCAGCGTTCCCGTGTGCAACTCCTTCGGGGGCCATTCTTCGAGCTTCGAAAGGTCGATCGAGGGCGTGGTCGAGTCGAAGGCTTCTACGGTGTTCGGTAAGTATAATTTAGTCCAACAAAAACAAGCAATTATGTTCGCTTCCGAACAAAACTGTCTCCTAGCGAACACTGTGTGTCCTCGGAAATTCAGCTATACTTTGGGCACTGAATACCGCCGTGGTTGACCAGCGTGAGGCTTTCCATGCCCGGCTCCCACGATCCGCAGCAAAATCACATCTTGGCTGCGTTATCCCACGCCGAGCGCGAGCGAATTTTTCCGCACCTGCGGCTCGTACCGCTGCCGCTCGGGGAGGTTTTGTACGAGTCCGGCGATGTCCTGCGGCACGTTTATTTTCCGGTCGACTCCATCGTGTCCCTGCTGTACGTGCTGGCCGACGGCGCGTCGGCGGAAATTTCGGTGGTCGGTAACGAAGGCCTCATCGGCATCGCGCTGTTCATGGGCGGTGAAACCACCCCGAGTCGGGCGATCGTGCAGAGCGCCGGCCACGCTTACCGGCTGATCGGACAGCAGCTCAAGGACGAGTTCCATCGAAATGGGGCGCTGCAGCTTCTGCTGCTGCGCTACACGCAGGCCCTGATTACGCAGATGGCGCAAACCGCCGTGTGTAATCGCCATCATTCAGTGGACCAACAGCTGTGCCGCTGGCTGCTGCTCTCTCTCGATCGCCTGTCATCCAACCAATTGACCATGACCCAGGAGCTCATCGCCGATATGCTCGGCGTGCGCCGTGAAGGCGTCACCGAAGCCGCGGGCAAGCTGCACAAGCTTGGTGTTATCCGCTACGCCCGTGGACAGATCACGGTACTGGACCGGCCGAAGCTGGAACAGCTGTGTTGCGAGTGTTATGCCGTGGTCAGGAAAGAGAGCGATCGCCTCCTGCCGCGTCAGGCGCTTCAGTGAGACGATTTGCGCGGACTCGGTTTCGCCACTGCCACGACCTGCGCAGCCTTCTTCCCGCACTACGAGCCTCGCATCCGCAGCGCGACCTCCTCGAGCGTCGCTGACCAACTCACTAGGCGCGCCAGGCCCTCGGTTCGATGTGCTGCGAGGCGCCGCACACGCAGCTCACGCGCACCGACCGAAACAGTCGTCGAGTTTCTTAGATGTGAGCGAGCACACGCACCCGCGAAGGGTGCGGATGACTTAGCGCTAGCGTCCATGCATGTCGGCGAGCGCTCGGGACTGGGATTATCCGGTCGCATCATCGTTCGTACGGTGGCGCACAGAACAGTGGGAAGCCAATCCGCTAGCCTGTCGCTGCGAATCAACGTTTAGCTAACAATGGGTCGGTGCGAGTTTCGGACCGGAGCACGGAAAATGCGCTCAGCACTCATCCTAGCCTGCATGCTCGTGGTTGGTATGTACGTTCCCGCCGCGGGTGTCCGCCAGCAGTTCCAGCCCGCGCCTGCTCAAGCTCAAGCGGCGCCGCCACAGCGCCAGGCGCAGACTGAGCGTGACCGGCAAGGCACGCGGCGGCCGGATATCCGTCGCGGCAATACCTCGGTGGCCGCGCAAAGCGCTGTCGCGCGGAGACGGGCAGAGTCGTATCTGCGGTCAGGTGGCCGCGCAACCGACGCGCAGCCACCGGCACCCAGCAACCGGCAATTGCCGGAAACCGTGGGCCTGTTGCTTTCACTCGCGCTGCTGAGCGGTGCGGGCGCGGCACCACCCCCGGCGATTTCGCAGAGGGAGATCGATTAACAACGGGTATGACTCGAAAAGTGCGCAAGCCCATCTGGGTGTTCTCAATGGGACGCCGCATTCCGGGATTCCCCATCTCCTTCGCCCGCTCGCCTTCCTGATACGCCATCGCGCGGCAAGCGGTCGCTGCGGTAGCGAGTTCGGGGGGATGCTGTATGCGCCGCAGTCGCGACAACGCCGTCTTCGGGCGGCATTCGGTTGGGGCCTCACGGATGCGGTGTGCTGTGGGCCGTCACGAGCACGTTCAACCGGATGCCGATGCGACCCCCAGGGCTGGCTGAGCAGCCCTGGGGGCCTAGCCACAGCAGCGTGCTTGCGTAAGGGGGGGTCGGCCGTGGCTGCAGCGGAGATTACCCCGGCCTCGCGCCGCAACATTGTCAAGAAACGTCAATGCCCCGTCCATGATGCGGGCGAGCTGCAGCCCGAGTTCAGTCTTCGCAGCGCTGCCACTTTCCCTTCTGATCAGCCATCCAGCATCCGGAGTCCTCGATCGTACCACCATCGCCAAAGTGGCTGACCTGCAGCACGGGCGCTCCGCGCTCGCGCGACAATGCGAGCGACATCTCGGCGGTGAAGAGCCAGGTGCGGAACTTGTGAGTCCGGCACGACCACGCGCGACCCGTTTCGGTTGCCCGAACCAGAATCCTCCGCAACTCTCTAGGCACGTCTGCACGCTCCATAACTCGATGTGCGTCGCTGGGTAGAAGGCCCGAGCCAGCGATATACGCCCCCAATAGCCGCTCCACATCGGAGGGCTGTTGCTGTAGCTTGCGCAACCTGCTCGTATCCATTACAGAAGACCTCTCATCGCTTTGTCAGAACAGATCGCCTACATGGCGACCTGCGTACTCGGCGATTATTGAACTAGAGCGTTGCGGTGATGCGTGTCGGGAGACCCATAATCGAGCGATTGACCGCTAGGTACTTGTACCTACGCATGTGTTGCCAACAAGACGCGCGAGTTCCTCGAGGGTCATTAACCAGCCGACCAGGCGCGCCAGGGCCTCCGGTTTGATCTCGCGTACCGCGCCGCACTTGCATGTGACGCGGACCAGGAACTGACCGAAGCAATCGTCGAGCTTTTTGATGTGGGCCAGCACGCGCATCCCGAATGGTGCGAGCGGCTCGGCGCCGGCGTCCATGCAGTACCGGCGTCCGCTTCGTGCGACGAGTTGCCCCACGGTCCTCCTGGTTGAGAATTCACGGCGCGCCAGCGATAAAACACTGATTGGGCTAAACCGTGACGCCGGCAGACCTCGTTCACCGGCACGCCAGGCTGATCCGCCTTGCGCAAAATCTCTAATTTCTGCTCCGCCGTAAATCGACGGTGCTCGCGTTTGCTTATGAACTTCGCTCCCTCTGCAGGCCACCTGCAGCATCGCAGTCTCTCATCTTCGCGGTAGCTCTTTGTCCGGAAGTCGGTGAAGCTACATACCCATGTGTCTAGTCGCCCTGGCAATTGTGCGTCAGGCTCACCGGAACAACCAGAATAATGACGACCGCAGACTTACGATTTCATGAGGGTGAAGATCGGGCCTTGGTCGGGCGGGGGTTGGCACTCGCGGCTCTGATTCTCTTCTCTCCGCTCGTACACGCGGACGACACGGGTACGCAGGTGTCGACGTCCACCGCCGCTGAGGGATGCAATCGCGGCTCTGAAAACGAGAGCTTCTGGCAGAGGCTCGCCGACAGCTACAGAGCACACCTGTTTCCGAATGATGCCTCGAGCACTGGCGGTACTGCGGCGGCGCCCTTGGGCACGGACGCCAGTTCCGCGGCCGTTCCTAGCATCGATGTCGGCGGATACCGGCGAGCTCTCTCGCCGCCTCCAGAGAGCGTACCGCCGTGGCCGTACGCGACCTGGCCGATGGGCGGCACGCCAGCGATCGGCTACGAGAACATCTACTACGGACCGCTGATGGATGCGATCTGGTGCGGCAAGAACGGCAAGAAGTGGAAAGACAGCCGTTTGACGATCTACGGTTGGATCGAGCCCGGCGGCAACATCAGCACCTCGGGCACACACTACAACCTGACGACCGGTACTGGCGGCAACTATCCTGCGGCCTATACCTACGAGCCGAATAAGATCCAACTGGATCAGGTCACGCTTTACTTCGAGCGCACGCCGGATGAGATCCAGACCGACCACTTTGACTGGGGCTTCCGCTTCACCGGGCTGTACGGGAGGGATTACAAGTTCACGTTCTCGAACGGGATTCTGAGCGACCAGTACACCGAGTCGGGTCACCTCCACGGGTTCGACGCCGTCATGTATTACCTGGACTTCTACTTCCCCAAGATCGGCGCCGGTACGAACCTGCGCGTCGGCCGATACGTCTCGATCCCTGACATCGAAGCGCAGCTGGCGCCCAACAACCTTACCTATACCCACTCGCTCCTCTATATCTACGATCCGTACACGCAGAACGGCATCCTTTCGACGACGAGGTTCAACAAGAACTGGACGCTGCAGCTCGCGGTCTCCGGCGGCAACGACATCAGGCCCTTTCTCGCGCACGAGAATCATCTGACACCCGCCATTTGCGTCGTGTGGCAATCCGACTCGGGGAACGACGAGCTCTATCCGTGCATGAACGGGTTTAACGACAGCAACTGGCGATGGGACAACATCCAGCACGCGGTGACGACTTGGTACCACAAGTTCAACGACAAGTGGCACACGGCCACGGAGGTCTGGTACACGTGGCAGGCGCATACACCGAACGTCAACAATCCGGACGGAGCGGCAGTGATTACTGCCCGCTATCCCGCGCCGCCCTTCAATTTCGGCGCACCTTTTGGTGCACAGTGCGATCCTCGTGTCGTCTACTGCTACTCCTACGCATGGGCTGCTGTGAATTACATGAATTATCAATACACGTCACGTGACATCTTCACTTGGCGCAGCGGTTATCTTGATGACGCGAGCGGTCAGCGCACCGGCTTCAAGAGCCGATACGCTGAATTAGCCCTCGGCTATACGCACTGGATCGGAGACGCGCTCGAACTGCGGCCCGAAGTGCGCTTCGACCACGCCTTCAATACCGACGCCTACGACAACCCCACGGCGACTCCGGGCGGCGGCAAGAACGGTCAGTTGATGTTAGCTGCTGACCTGATTTTCCATTTTTGATTCGCTCGGGGCCGGGTTACTTAGCGTGTAGCAACCGACCCCATTTTGGGACCGGCGGGGCGGATAAGTTCATATAGAAAAAATGCGCTCCGCCGAATAACAGCGCACAAACCCCGAACGCCAGTTGGCTCAGGCGCGTGAGGCGTGCGGCCACGGCGGCATCGATCTTGGCGCTGGCGGCGTAGACGATCAGCCCGCCCGCCGTGATCGCGAGCTGCTCAGCGGCGCCGCTGTAGGTGCCGAACTCGGCGTAACGGGCGAGCACCACGCGGCCGTTCATCAGGATGACGACAATGAGCGCGTAGTAGGCGGTGAGCGCCGCGGCGCCCCAGGCCGCGGTCCGACGCCACTCGACGGCCGCGCCCGCGACGAGTATGAACGCAGCGGCGGCATAGGCCAGGGCGGTGCGGTCGGGAAAGTCCTTGGGCACCAGCTGCCTCACGTCGAAGTCCCCCCCACGCCAGGCAGACCATGCCCAACGCAATCACGCCCAGGCCGTAGACGCGCCCTGAATTCAAACGATATCTGACCCGCCCCTCCAAAGCTGCCGTTCACAAGAGGCCGATGCCTGGAACGTTGCGACCTCTTAGGGCGCTCGGTGCCCGCTGCCCGATCATCTTACATAAGCTGCGCTCCTCGATTACCTGTCGTCAATTCTGCGACATAGTTGTCGCCCATGGAGGACGCGGACCAACGTTCCCGAGCGCAAGGTCCGACAAAATGTTCGGACCGGTGCGGCGCATGAATTGAGGAAGGAAGGCTTGGCTCGCGTAATCAAAGTGCCGACGTCCGACGACATCTGGCATCTGAGCATCGAGGATCTATTGGCTCCGCCCGGGGAACCGGCGCGGGCTGCCGGTCAGGGTCCCTTCGTCATCAACCTCAGGACGTCCACGGCCACGATCGGTTCGCCGCCGAAAGGACTGCTGCCCTTCGATCGACTCCATGTATACCAACTCATGCGCAGTCACGAGGGTCGGCCGCAGTTTCAGCTCCGCCTAGGTATCATCGAATCCGAGCTGGAAGCCGACACGCTCCTCTTGATGGCGCGTGAGCACTACCCGGGTGCGATCAAGGAACGGGCAGAAGACGACGACAAGGCCGCGATCGCGCGTGCAGCGTACCCTGCTGAGCCCGCAAAACCAGCGAGGGCGGTTGCGGACGCGAAGGCACCCGTCGTTCAGGTGCCGAAGAAGGTCGCCCCGCCAGCGGCACGACAGGCCGCACCGAAGCCAGCAGAGCATTGTCTATTGGACATCGACGAGCTGTTGGCAGAAGAGGACGACAAGGCCGCGATTGCGCGTGCAGCGTGGCTCGCTGAGCCGGCAAAACCGGCGAGGGCGGTTGCGGACGCGAAGGCACCCGTCGTTCAAGTGCCGAAGAAGGTCGCCCCGCCACCACCACGACAGGCCGCACCGAAGCCAGCAGCACGGCAGGCCGCGCCGAGGCCAACAGAGCATCGTCGGTGGGACATCGACGAGCTGCTGCCGGAGCTCGCCGCAGTGCGCCCGCCTGGGCGCGAGCTGACGCTGCCGACTTGCAAGGCGTCCAAAAGCGAGCGCAAGCCACCCAAGCTGACGACCCCGCGCCGCTCCGCAAAAGCGCAGATGCCACATTCCGCCGCCGCGCCACGCGCGAGACCAGGCGCACAGTCTCGCCCGACTCCTCCGTTGGAGGAGACGCGACAGGCTCAGGCTTCTCGAGGCGTCACCAAGACGCCTTCTGATGAACGGGGGAAACCACTGTCGGTTGCACCCAATCCAGTTCTGACCGAGTCGCGCACGCCTGTCAATCCAGGACAGCCGCTCGCGAAGACCGCGCAGCTGTCCGTCGATGTCTCCTACAGCGTATCGCACACTGCAGGAGCGCCAACGAGCGCAGTTGTCGAGGAAATCAAGTCGGACTCGAATGCCATAACCGATCAAGTCGAGCTGCTCACCCTAGGGATCGAGCGGCAAATTGGTGCCGCTACCGAAGCACCGCTGCCGCCGGGCGCCGCGAGCAGCAGTGAGGCTTCGATCGAGCAGAAGCTTCCCGAGGTTCCCAAGCCCGCGCATACGCGACCGGAACCGGACTTGCGGCGCCTCGATCCTGTTGCCCCGCCCGAGCCCAAACCGGTCATTACTGCTGACTTCCCCGCAGTTGACTCTGTGCACGCAGAACACAGCGCCGCAACCGCGTCGCCCACTCCGGCGGGGGATGCCCATGCAAACCTAGCCGTCGCATCCGGGGAGGATTCGGGCGCGGATTCGGGAACAGTGGAATGCCTTGTGGCAAAGATCGGGGCGCTGATCGACTCCGCAGAGTCGCGCCAGAAGAGCGCAAACGCGCCGCAGAGCGATGCGAACGTGTCTGTCTCGGCTGCGCCGCCCGCCGGTTCGCGTGAGCTGATTGCACCTGAGCCGGTCAGCTCGATCCCGCCGCCGTGCATCGCCCCGTCCACGAGCGCGCAGGCAGGCGCTCCTGTGATGGACAGCACCCAAACGGTTCGTACGCTCACGCCCCTCGAGCTCGCGGACGGCGAGGCCTCTCGTTGGTTCGCCATCCAGCTCATGCTCCGCGAAGAACCGATCGACGCCGAGCAGGTGCCGAATCTCGGCATATTTAGCGAATATCGGCTGTACTCGGTTACGGGGCTGGAGCAGGGCCGCGTGATGCACGCGCTGCGCGTCGGCTTCTTCTCGAGCGAGCTCGCGGCGGAAGCGGTGGCGGGCTATCTCGTTGCCTACTTCGACTCGCCGGTTATCAAGCGCGTAAGCATCGCAGAGCGCGAGCGCTTCGCGGACACAGGCCTCGCGGCTCGCAAGGATGTCGGCGCGTCAGGCGTACACGCCGTGATTGAATTGGTAACCCCGGCGCCTCTGGCAGAGCGTCGCGACGCAGAGCGTCGCGGGGCAGAGCGTCGCGGGGCAGAGCGTCGCGTCGACGCGGCGCCCTCTGACAGCAGCAAGCGCGCTGCGCCCGAAGTAACGTCGCTCTGGTCTCGCCTGCTTGCGCCACGCACTCGGTGAGATCGTGAATTTGCGAAGCGGGTAAGGGGGCGCTGTAGGGGGATGTGCGCGGGCGGCCGCGATCTGGCCGGGATCCTCGGCCCGGTGCTGCTTAAGCTGCACGCGTCGCGTCGGTGCTTGATCGCCGCGGGGCGCTTCTACAGGGGCGCCGCTCGTGTCCACGCGCATTTTCGGAAGTTTGGCAGCGGCGGCGTGATTCGGAGCGACGCGACGACAATCGTATCGGTTTGCCTTCGTCGCATCCTGTGGTAGCGGGGGCGTGCTTCCAATTAATGGCGGCCTGGTTGTCCCATTCGTTAGCACGGACAGGCGTCGCCGTTCAGTCTCGGCTGCGACTCCGAGCTACTGCGGAAACGGGCATCCCCTCACCGCGGCCACTCTTGCCAAGAGCGGATCGCGCTGGCGCTGCCGTCGGTGTGGCGCCGAGCGCGCGGCCCGGTTTCGGGTTCGCGGCGAGTGAGTCGCATCTAATCGGGATCCGATTTGAAACACAATAACGTGTTGCGGCGCATGCCCTCGGCGCGCCCCCGAAGCAAAACACCGCTCGCGGTAATTCCCCTAAGTTCAATTGGATCGCAGGACGCTGCTTGGGACTGGGTCGCGGGAACCGTTACAGTCCTCAGCGGTGAGAGCGGAACGTCATGCCGGGTAAGGAGGTCAGGCTGTAGACTTTGTTGCAATGAGTTCGTTTCAAGGACGCTTCTGGCTTCTGACCACGATCATGTGGCTGACGGCCCCCGGTGTCGGCTTCGCCCAGCGCGCCGACGAGAATGCCGTGACCGCGGCCCAGGATGCCTTCGGGACGTCGATCGGGTTCCAGAACGTCGGCCTTTACTCCGCGAATGATGCCCGCGGGTTTAGTCCGCAGCAGGCTGGAAACTTGAGGATCGAGGGACTGTACTTCGACCAGCAGACGTGGGTGGCTGGCGACTGCATGGTTCGCGAGACGACGATGCGCGTCGGGATCGCGGCACAGTCTTACAGCTTCCCCGCCCCAACTGGCATCGCGGATCTTAGCCTGCGCGCGCCTGGGGACAAGTCGCTGATCAGCGCGATCCTGACCCGCGGACCGTTCGACGCCGCGACCGCGGACTTGGAAGCGCAGATCCCGTTGACCGATACGCTCGGCGTCGACCTGTGCGTCGGCTATCGCAAGAATTTTGAGGTCGACATCTTCCGCGAGTCACACGCGGCCGTTTTCGGGACGACGTTTCGCTGGCGCCCCGCGCGGAGTACCGAGATTATCCCGTTCTGGTCGTATATCGGGGGCGGCGCGCGTCAGATCGTACCGACCGTCTACACGGACGGCATCGTCTCACTCCCGCTATTTCGCACCCAAGATCTGGGCACTCAGGACTGGACGACCTGGGGATGGCACCAGACGACGTTCGGCGCGGTCCTGAAAAGCGCGCTCGGCGATCGCTGGGCGCTCGCCGCAGGTCTTTTCCATTCTCTGGAGCGCGATCCGATCGGTTACGACCCGTATCTCACCCTGCTGACGCATCAGACAGCCGATTCAGTGATGGATGTCGCGCGGCCCTTTACGGCCGAGTCGACGGCCGGCGAATTGCGCCTGTCGCGCGCATTTACGAACGGCGCCCATCGGGAAGAGCTCCAGCTCGCCGTTCGCGGCCGCTCCGTCGAACGGGAGTTTGGCGGCGATTCGATCACGGACTTCGGTACGATTGCGCTGACGAGCCAAGCGCGCTTCGCCCAACCAGTCCTGGCATTCGGGCCCTCAAGTAGCGACAGCACCCGGCAGCTCGATCTGGGTCTGACGTTTGAGGAGCGCTGGCAAGGCGTGGGGTCATTCGCGGTCGGGGTGCTGAACGATCACTACCGCCGTACAGTCCTGATGCCCTCCGGTACTGTCGACACCGACCGGACGAGCCCCTGGCTGCTGAATTTGCGAGTGGCCACTGACCCTGCCCGCAGCCTCATCTTCTACGGCAGTTTTGTGCAGGGTCTCGAGGACTCAGCGCTTGCACCGACGTCAGCGAATAACCGTAACGAGCCGCCTCCGGCGACGCGGACCTGGCAAGTCGATGGCGGAATCCGCTGGGCGCCGTTAGCGCGGCTACAGCTGATTTTCGGAGCTTTCGACATCCACAAACCATACTTCAACGTCGACGCGGCCAATGTCTATACGCAGCTGGGTCGCCTCCAATACCGAGGCTTGGAGACCTCGCTGTCGTACAACGACGGCGGGCTCACGGTGCTGCTCGGCGGTGTACTCCTGCAGCCTCGGGTTACCCGAGTGATCCCCGAACCGGGAGCGACGGGAGACGTACCCCTCGGGCCTGTGCCGATGACGGTGACGGCAAACGTAGATTACGCGCCGCCGCGCTGGGGTCCGTGGGCGGCGTCGCTGCAATGGAATCGCCTTTCGTCGCGGGTCGCGACCACGGACAACACTACCTATCTACCGATGCTCGCGACCCTCGGGGCGGGAGTTCGGTATCACTGGGCCCTGCGCTCTCGCCCGTGGACCCTCCGGCTCGATGGCTTCAACCTGACCGACGCCCGCGGGCTCCACGTGTCGAGCCTCGACGTCGTGCTGCCCGAGCCGCGCCGGCGGCTAATGCTCACGCTTGCGACAGATCAATAGCGCAGCACCCAGCCGCTTGTACGTCTCGGTCGGCTTGGACGACTGCAATGACACCAGCGGAGCACGCAACGCAATTCGAACGGTTTGTACAGGAAGTGCAGCACCCGACGGCGGTGCAGAAATCAGAGCGGCACGAATACGGGAATGCGTGGCCCATCAGGCAGTGCATTCGGTTGCACACGGGACCGAGCGGGGGTCCATTCGCGACCCACAGCGACACCAGAGAGGTCAGGCGCAAACGCTTGGCGGGCTTGCCAGTGGCAGCTGAATCGCGTCGTGGATTACATCGAACAGCACCTGGGAGAGATGAATTACTGGGCAGGGCCTCGCGGAGCTCGTGATCGGGTGGCGCCGGTGAGCGAGCGTTAGCTAGACAGTCTCCCTGGCTTTGTCCGCGTAGATGAGGCGCCCAGGCCCGAGGTGCGCCATGATTTCGGGCAAGCTGGAACCGGCGACGGCGAAGCACCCCTGGCTGCGACCGAGCATGCCGGAGACGCCGAGGAACTCCTCGCTCACGTACCAAGCGCCGTGCACCACGATCGCCCTAGAGAGGGCGTTGCTGTTGGTCGGGTCGAGCCCCTCGAGGCGAATCGACTGGCCATGAGCACCTAGATAAAAGGAACTCGTTCTGTAGGCTCCCTCGGAGGTCGCATTCGAGCGAGGTTCGTTGGAGAAGCGCTCAAGCCAACCTGTCCGAGAGGGGTCGGAACCCCTGCCATGTGCGACCAGATGCGAGCGCACGCTGCCGTCGGCGAGCTTCACCAAGTGAAATCTCGGTGCACGTGAGGGAAGGGAGAAGTCAGCGACGCCGATGAAGTCTCGGTATGTGATGCTGTCGCGATGTCGCTCCAGCGAATCGAGCGCTCGCCGCAACAACCTTGGAGCAATCGGGCCGCTGACTCTTTCCGCTTGCCCGAGAGCGGGCCGGGCGCCTGTAGACGCCGCAGCTAAGCCGGCTAAAGAGAGTCTGACAAAAAAACGGCGCGAAACTACCAAGACGTTGAACTCCCCCATGGTTTAAGCTTTTTAAGACCCGTCTCAATCAGGGAAGTTCACAGGTCTGCCATGCGTCGCACGATTAATGCGTTTTGGTCGATGCTGAGCACAAGTTTGTTGGTAGCGGGGGCCCGCTTTTGCGCCCATCTGGATGTTCGGCTCGGGTAGCCAGAACTGATTGCTTGGGAAATGGTAGCGGGGGCGTGCACCGTTAATTACCTGCGACGTGTCAGCCTAGCGACGGATGAGGCCGACGACCCGATGGGCGGCGGGTGGCATAAGCTTGGCAGCAAGGGCTGAGGACCAATGGGTCACTGCGCCCAAATCATCTGAACCAGCCAAACATCGCTCATCGGGACGATTGGGCAATCTTTCGCGACCAGCGCACGCTGGTATTGGACATCATCTGCGGGGTCGCGAGAGTCAGGCTTCTCCATCATGAGGAGCTTTTCGCGCTCGAACGCGCATTCCGGACGGCGAGCCGTGTGAAGACGGTCGGCGGCGGCCTGCTGGGTCGCACGAGTCTTGGGGTCCTTGCTGCAGGTGCCCGCGATGATCTTCTGGATCCGCGCAATCTCTGCGGGCCGATCGCCGTCATCAAGGTACTGGCGGCGATCGCCGCCGAGCTGCTTATATACCGGAGCAAGTGCTTGTAGCGCACTCAGTTGCTCAAGCGCGTTTACACAATCCGAGATCGGCGGGGCGTCAGCAAAGAGCTCCGTCGGTTGCACGAAAAACGTCCCCGCGATGACCGCAGAAACGACGACTAATGTAGTGCGCACGGGCGTGTACTCATGGGCTCGACTTGCCGCGAGAGCCGTGATGCTGATGGGAGGAGTTTACGCGGGTGCGCGCTTGCGCGCCCGCTCGAACCGCTTCGCGAGCGAGGCGTAACGCCTCGCGGTGTCCGCCCGCGCGCTCCGACCAGGGCGGTGTGGGAGGCGACGCTTCAGCCGCATTCCATGCGGCGTACACTGCCGCGCCATGGCCGGCGCGCAGCAGCAGATCGACTACCTCGCCATCCCTTGCCCCTGCGAGGACTGCCGGTTTCGACAGCGCTGCGGGTCTGAACGCCTGGCGTGCCAGCGCTTCATGATGTTCGTGGACGGCGCGGGCGCTCAGCGCCATCGTGCCAGCGCAGGCAAAGGCCGTCTGCCAAATTTTCGAACACTACGCGGCAGGGAAGGGGATGCGCGCCATCGCGGGCATGCTCAATAAGCGCAAGGTGCCGTCGCCCGGCTCAACTTGGAAGCGTGAAACGCGACGCGCCACAGGGTGGATATGCTCAACGATTCGCGTCATCCTGCGCAACCCGATCTACAAGGGCGAACTGATCTGGAACCGTTACCAATGGACGAAGGACCCTGACACTGGCAAGCGGAATTGCAAATTGCGCCCCGAGTCAGAGTGGATACGTCATCACTTCGAAGAACTGCGCATCGTATCGGATGACCTGTGGGAGCAGGTGCATCGCCGGCGCGGAGGAACACGACTTCGCGGCGGCGTGGCGGAGCCAGCTTGATTTACATAGCTTCGCCTTCTATATGATGCCGGACCCGAGTCTTCCGTCGATATAGCGCGAAGTGTTGCCAGTCTCGAGGACTCCATGAAGCCGAATGTGATCATGCATATGATGTCCAGCATCGACGGTCGCATCGTTACAACGGACTGGCCCAAAAATCTCGATGTCGGTGACCTCTACGAACGAGTCCATGCTGATCTTCGCGGTGACGCCTGGATTGTCGGTCGAGCCACGATGGCCGAGTTCGCGGCAGGCGAGCCTCGGTCAATTAGCACTGAGAAGCGCTTTCCCCGCGAGACTTGGAAGGCACCGAAGGCGGAGAAAGGCCCGTACGCCATTGCCTTCGATCGTCACGGCAAGCTGCACCTCAACAAGGGTGACGTGAACGGTGACCCGCTGATCATAGTACTGACCACGAACGTGTCCGACGACCACTTGGCCGAACTCAGGCGGGACGGCATCTCTTACATCTTCGCCGGCACCGACGATGTCGATCTTGCGCGTGCGCTCGCCACCCTCAAGAAGGAGTTCGCGATCGAGCGGCTGCTGTTGGAAGGCGGCGGCGGGATTAACGGCGCGTTCCTGTCAGCACAGTTGATCGACGAGATCAGCCTTCTTGTGATGCCGGTCGCTGACGGGGCCGAGGGCACACCGACCCTTTTCGACCGGATCGCTGGCTCCGCCAGAACGCTCAAGCTCCGATCGGTGATAAGGCTTGAGCATGACATCCTGCATCTTCGGTATCAGGTGACGTAGTGACCGTGCTTCGCGGGCGAACCAACACCTCGTCTTGAGATCTCACGAGTCAAGAGCCGGAACAGTCCTTCGCCGTGGACTCCGCGGGAGGGCGAACTGCTAATAAAGCGGAGTCCTCCGCGACTTAGTGGTAGCGGGTCTGCTGTTATAAGTTGTTGAGCTAGAAGGAGTTATTTTGGTAGCGGGGGCGCGATTCGACGCCTATGTCGAGGTGCGACTGGGCTGAACGTCACCGGAATCCGGGGGGCAGGTTGGTAGCGGTGGCTCGATTTCGTTGTTTCCTACTTTCGCACCGGTTTGTTGCTAGCCACCTGATTTATCAGCCTAATTTGCACTGCTTAGTAGCGGGGTGTGACCGCCCGCTGAGCGTCGCGCTCGCTGGCGCTTCGCCAGTTCGTCATTCGGCGCATAGCAGTTTACCTTAGCCCGGTATGGACAGAGGCGGCGGACTGCGACCTCGCGGGGCGACCAAATGACCCCGGCATTCTGCGTGGCAGATATCGAAGTTCGTGCGCGACCGCGCATTGCCACGCACATGCTGCCTCTTGTCTTCCTCCGTCTCGTCGTCGGCTACATCGATGCGACGGCGATCTTCTTTCTCCTTTGTTCATTGTCGGCGCCAGCCGATAGTCAGGTTGCGTCGCAGAATGTCTCGTGGTCAATCGCGGACGTGCAACTCGGGGCGCCGATTTACTACGACTACAGAGGCGATTCCTGGGATCCCACCTGGGCGCAAGACGATCGGCTCTACGCCGCGGTCAACGATGGCGCGGGCTTTGGAACGGTGGGACGAAACATCGCGTTCAACCAAATATCGGGAAGCGATCCGCTGACGCTGACCGGCCAATTGCAAAGCCTCATGGATGACTATGGCGAAATGAATGCGCCGCTTGCGAGCGATGGCCGCAACTGGAAAAGCGGCGGCAGTATTTCCATCGATGGCGCGCTGTACATGTCGGTCGGCATGGATCGGTATGTCGACCCCAACTATGGCGGACGGCAGACGCGGATTAATGCGAGCATCGTCAAATCCCGCGACCATGGTCTGCACTGGACGCGCCCAATGCAGGACAACCTCCAGCGCCCGATGTTTCCTGGTATGAGGTTTGCCACGCCGTTTTTTATTCACTACGGCAAAGAATATGCAGCTGCGACGCGGGACAACGCTGATCGCTACGTTTATGCAACGTCCAACAACGGGTTTTGGGATAACGGCGACAACTATATTTTGGGGCGTGTCCTAAGATCGAAAATCGGCGCGCTGAAAGCGGCGGACTGGACTTTCTACCAAGGCGGTGACGGAATGAGCGATTCGAGTTGGAGCGCAGAGATGACCAAGGCCGCCATCCTCATCGAGGCGCCCGGACAGTGCGGAGAAACTGGTGTGACGTATTTGCCCGCTCTCAAACGATACGTCATGGTGGCCTGGTACTATCCGATCGGCAACGGTCATGCCGGGAAAGTCGAGACGACCGAGTTCGCGTTTTATGAATCCGCGAGGCCTTGGGGACCATGGAAAAAGATCAAAACCATTCTGATCCAGCCACAGGGCTGGTACATCCCGAGGGTATTGGCTAAATTCCAATCACCTGCAGGGCAGGACCTTCAGGCATTTATCGCCGTGGCTGGAGACTGGCGAAATCCCACGTATTATCGCTACACCATGGTACCGGTTACGTTCTTGACCGCGGCATCGTTGCGCGTGGCAAGCCCTGCGCCAACTCCGAGCACTCCAAGGAAGTCGTTCCGGCGACAAAATCTGGCTGAGCTCGGCTGGTAGCGGAGTTGACTGCTTTCGCCGTCCGGAAGGTGTGGCTGGGCGAACCGCTTGCTTCGCTTGGCGGCCTCCTGAATCCGCCAGATCCTCGTCGCCGAGGAGATCCAGGGCGGTCAGCCAGTCGTGACGTTCAAAACGTGGAAGGGTCTGATGGAAGCGGCGTTCTTGCGCGTGGCGCGCGGCTCGTCTGTGTTACAGACAAGTATGGTAGCGGGGGCAGGATTTGAACCTGCGACCTTCGGGTTATGAGCCCGACGAGCTGCCAGACTGCTCCACCCCGCACCAGGAGGGCGCGCATTCTACAAGCGAGCGGCCGCAGCAGCAATAGAAGGAGTGGGGGGTCACAACATCAATGACTTGCGTCGACCCGGCAGCGAACGAACGCGGTGAGCCGCGGATCGGCGAGTGCGGGCGGAGCGCGCAGGCAGGCAGATCAGCACGTGCGGGACCTGACGGCGCACGTAGCCCCCGCTACGGCCCGGCCACCCCGCGGCACGGATTTGCGCGCGAGGCGGTTTTAGGACAGCGCGCCGGCAATCTTCGTGGCGAGGGCGGCTCCGGCTTTCGGGTCGAGAGTCGTCAGCGGCCAGCCGATGCCGAGGCCTTCGCGGCCATTGGGCTTGGGGATGATGTGAAAGTGTACGTGCGCGATCGCCTGGTGGGCGCCGGTGCCGTTGTTCTCGAGCACGTTGTATTCCCTTACCCCCGAGACCGCGACGACGGCGCGGCACAGGCGCGGCAGCACGCGCCCGAGTGCAGCTGCCGATTCATCGGACAGGCGATCGAGAGTCTCGGCGGGCTCCTTCGGAACCACGAGCGTGTGCCCGTGGCTCAGGGGATTGATGTCGAGAAACGCCAGCACTTTGTCATCCTCGTAGACCTTGTGACAGGGGATTTCCCCGCGGACGATCTTGCCGAACACTGTGTCTGCCATGGGTAGCCTCGCGCCGATGTTTCGCTCAAGATCTCATTGTCGCCCATCGTGGTCCAGGCGCGTAGACTTACCTCGCCGCGCTTGCACACCAATAACGGGGAACTGGTATGAAAACCAAGGCTGCGATTGCGCACGCCGCCGGACAGCCGCTGGAAGTGGTGACCGTGGATCTGGACGGCCCGAAGGCCGGCGAAGTGCTGGTGGAGATCCGCGCGAGCGGCGTGTGCCACACGGACGAATTCACCCGTTCCGGCGCCGATCCGGAGGGTCTGTTTCCGGTGATTTTCGGGCACGAGGGCGCAGGCATCGTCGTGGACGTGGGGCCCGGCGTCATCTCGCTCAGGAAGGGCGATCACGTGATTCCGCTCTACACGCCCGAGTGCCGGCAGTGCAAGTCGTGCCTGTCGCGCAAGACCAACTTGTGCACCGCCATCCGCGCCACCCAGGGCAAGGGCGTCATGCCTGACGGCACCAGCCGCTTCTCGATGGGCAAGCAGATGGTGCATCACTACATGGGATGCTCGACTTTTTCCAATTACACGGTGCTGCCGGAGATTGCGCTCGCCAAAATTCGCGAGGACGCGCCCTTCGAGAAGGTCTGTTACATCGGCTGCGGCGTCACGACCGGCATCGGGGCGGTCATCAATACCGCCAAGGTCGAGCCCGGCGCGAACGTGGTGGTGTTTGGCCTGGGCGGCATTGGGCTGAACGTCATCCAGGGCGCGCGCCTGGCCGGCGCGAACAAGATCATCGGCGTGGATATCAATGCGCGCCGCAAGGCGCTTGCGGAACGCTTCGGGATGACGCACTTCGTGAACCCCAAGGAAGTCGGCGGGGATCTGGTGCAGCACCTGGTGAGTCTGACCGACGGCGGCGCCGACTACAGCTTCGAGTGCGTCGGCAACGTCGATCTCATGCGCCAGGCGCTCGAGTGCTGCCACCGTGGCTGGGGCGTGTCGGTCATCATCGGCGTCGCCGGAGCGGGGCAGGAGATCAAGACCCGGCCGTTCCAGCTGGTCACCGGTCGGGTGTGGAAGGGTACGGCGTTCGGCGGCGCCCGCGGCCGCACCGACGTGCCGAGGATCGTCGACTGGTACATGGACAGGAAGATCAACATCGACGAACTGATCACGCATGTCATGCCGCTCGAGAAGATCAACGACGCCTTCGATCTGATGCACAAAGGCGAGTCGATCCGCTCGGTGGTCACCTTCTGAAAGGCGCGGCATCCGTTCGGGGCGCGCACACCGCTCAACTCTAGCGCTCAAAAAGGGCGAACCAGGAGAACAACGTGGCTACTTTGATTCATCCGGCCGTCGATAGCGGCGTGAAGTCCGGCGCGACCGACTTCGCGGGCGGTACGCTCACCTGCAAGTGCAGTTCCTCACCCGTGACGGTGAGTCTGAAGGGCAATACCGCGTTCAATCACGTCTGTGGCTGCACCAAGTGCTGGAAACCCAAGGGTGCGCTATTCTCGATGGTCGCGGTCATCGGACGCGACAAGCTCAACGTCAGCGCGAATGCGCACAAGCTCAGGATCGTCGACGAGAAAGCGCCGATCCAGCGCTATGCGTGCAGCGGCTGCGGCGTGCACATGTACGGGCGGATCGAAAACAAAAATCACCCCTTCTATGGCTTCGATTTTCTGCACACCGAGCTGTCGAAGGACAGCGGCTGGTCGGCTCCCGAGTTCGCGGCGTTCGTCTCCTCGATCATCGAGTCGGGCTTTCCGCCGGCGCGCATGGGCGAGGTGCGCGCGCGCCTCAAGGAGTTGCGGCTCGAGCCCTATGACTGCCTGTCACCGGCTCTCATGGACCTGATCGCCACGAGCAGCGCCAAGCAGAAAGGCACGCTGGCGGCTTGAGGCCGCGCCGCCATCCGGCGCCGCTGCCCGCCCGGGCGGGCGCCGGATCCGCCGCTGTGCACAGGAGGGTCTCGTGATCGATCGTCGGCAGTTTGTCACCGTCGCCGGTTCCCTGGTCGCGGCATGTGTCGCGTCGTCGCTGCGACAGGTGCTCGCCGCCTCACCGCCTGCGAGCGAGGTCACCGAGCGCCTCAATGCGCTGTTCGATGTCTTTATGGACGAGCGGCTGACCAAGAATCCCGAGCAGCTGACGAGCCTTGGGCTCGACAAGGGCAAGTACGCGTGGGCGAGGGCGCAGCTTACCGAAGCCTCACTCCAGCGGGTGCGCGAGTTCAAGGCTGAGAACGCCTCCCGGCTGCAGCGCCTGAGAGCCTTTGATCGCAGCTCCCTTGCCGGGCCGGATCTCGCCAACTACGACACGGTCGAGTTCCAGATGGAGACGATAGCGCGCACCGAGCCTTTCGAGTACGGCGACGGAGTGCGCCCGTACGTGGTCAGCCAGCTGACCGGCGCATACCAGAGCGTCCCGACCTTTCTCGACCGGCAGCATCAGATCGAGAACAAGGAGGACGCCGAGGCGTATCTCGCACGGCTGCGCGCCTTTGCCGTGGTGCTCGATCAGGAAACCGAGCGCGTACGGCACGATGCGGGACTCAAGGTCACGCCGCCGGATTTCGTCATCGAGCGCGCGCTGGCACAGATGCACACGCTGCGCGGCACGGCGCCGGCTGACTCGATCCTCACGACCTCGATCGCGAAGCGCACGCAGAAGCTGGGCCTGGAGGGTAGCTACGGCGCGGATGCCGCGCGCTTCGTCGCCGCGGAAGTCTATCCGGCGCTTGACCGGCAGATGCAAGCCCTCGGTGAGCTGCGCCCCGCTGCCGTGCATGAGGCCGGCGTGAGCCACCTGCCGCAGGGTGGTGAGTTATACGCGGTCGCGCTGCGCCAGGCGATTACCACCGACATGCGCCCGGATGAGGTGCATCAGCTGGGGCTCGCGCAGGGGAAGGAAATCAGCGCGCGCATGGACGCCCTGCTGCGCAAGCAGGGGAAGAAAACCGGAACCGTGGCCGAGCGCATGCGGGCCCTGGCCAAGGACCCGCAATATCTCTACCCCGATACGGATGCCGGCCGGCAGCAGATCCTCGATTACTGCAACGGCCTCATCACCGCGCTGCAGCCGCATCTGCCGAAGTATTTCCACGTCCGGCCCAACGCGCCGGTCGAAATCCGGCGGGTGCCGGCCTACACGGAAGCCGGGGCGCCCGGCGGTTACTACCAGATTCCGGCGCTCGATGGCTCGCGGCCCGGCGCCTTCTACATCAATCTGCGCGATACCAGCGAATGGGCGCGCTGGGCACTGCCGACGCTCACCTATCACGAGTCCGCGCCCGGCCATCATTTTCAGCTCGCGCTGGTGCTGGAGATGCCGTCGCTTCCGCTGATCCGCAAGGCGGGCGGCGGTTTTTCCGCTAACACCGAAGGGTGGGCGCTGTACGCCGAGCAGTTGTGCGATGAGATGGGGCTGTATGACTCCGATCCGCTTGGCCGCCTCGGCATGCTGCAGGCCGCGATTTTTCGCGCGGCGCGCTGCGTGGTCGATACCGGATTGCATGTGAAGGGCTGGAGCCGCGAGCGGGCGATCGACTACATGATCGCGACCACCGGCGACAATCCGGCTGCCATGACCACCGAAGTCGAGCGCTATTGCACCTGGCCCGGTCAGGCGTGCAGCTACAAGGTCGGACACACCCGCTGGCTCAAGCTGCGCGCCGAGGCGCAACGCCGTCTCGGCGCCAGGTTCGACCTGCGCGACTTCCACGACGTCGGACTCACGGCTGCGCCGATGCCGCTCGCGGTGCTCGAGCGCGTGATCGACGACTGGCTGAAGAGTCGCGCTGTCTGAGAAAGCCGGGCCGCACGAGGGGAGTCGTCTTGGGCGCGAGCCTGTCGGCGGCGTTGCTCGCGGCGCGCGCAGTGGGGGCGAACTATCCGCCCCCGGCAGAGGGCGACTTCCTCATCAGGGACTTCAGGTTCGCTTCCGGTGAGTCGCTGCCCGAATTGCGTGTGCATTACCGCACCTTGGGCACGCCCCGCGCCGATGCGCGCGGCGTGGTGCGCAACGCCGTCCTGATCCTGCACGGCACCGGCGGCAGCGGCGCGAGCCTCATGAGAGCTGAATTCGCGGGTGAGCTGTTCGCAGCGGGGCAGCCGCTGGATGCCGCGCGCTTCTTCATCGTGCTCCCCGACGGCATCGGTCACGGCAATTCCAGCAAGCCGAGCGATGGGCTGCATGCGCGTTTTCCGCGTTACGGCTACCACGACATGGTGGAGGCTGAGTTCCGGCTGCTGACGCAGGGCCTGCACGTGGATCACGCGCGCCTGGTGATGGGCACGTCCATGGGCGGCATGCATACCTGGCTGTGGGGTGAGCGGCACCCGCAATTCATGGACACGCTCATGCCGCTCGCGAGCCTGCCAACGCAGGTGTCCGGCCGTAACCGTGTCTGGCGGCGCCTGATCATCGACGCGATCCGCAACGATCCGGCCTGGCAGGGCGGAGAGTACCGCACGCAGCCGCCCTCGCTCCGGACCGCCATCGAGATGATCTGGCTCGTGGGCAGCAACCCGGTGCTGCGACAACAGGAAGCGCCGACACGCGCGCAGGCGGACCAGGCAATCGACAGTTACGTGAACGACCATCTGCACACGGAAGACGCCAACGACATCCTGTACGCCGTCGATGCGTCGCACGACTATGATCCCGGGCCGGCACTGGAGAAGATCGAGGCGCCGCTGCTGGCGATCAATTCGGCGGACGACCTCATCAATCCGCCCGAGCTGCAGATCCTCGAGCGCGAGATCAAGCGCGTGCGGCACGGCCGCGCGATCCTGATACCGTTCAGCGAGCGCACGCATGGGCATGGCTCGCACACCTATGCGGTGCTTTGGAAGCGGGATCTCGAGGAGTTGCTGAAGTCCCCGGAACGCTGATAGGGCCCTCTGCCGCGAACCGGCTGCGGCTCAGGCCCCGCGCACGTGTTGCGGGCCGAGCTCCGCGACGGAATTGCAGCCGAGCTGACCGAGTGCCCGGTAGATTTCGCCGCTCAGAATGCCGAGCGCGCGCTCCACGCCCGGCTCGCCCCCCGCGGCCAGGCCGTACAGCGTGCCGCGGCCGATCATGACCGCCTGCGCACCGAGCGCGAGTGCCTTGACGATGTCCGTGCCGCGGCGGAAGCCGCTGTCGATGAGAATGGCGAGGCGCCCGCCGACCGCGCGCACGATCTGCGGCAGCACATCGATCGGCGCGACACACGAGTCGAGCTGCCGCCCGCCGTGATTACTCAGCACGATGCCGTCGCAACCCAGTGTCGCGGCACGTTCGGCGTCCGCCACGCTCAGCACCCCTTTGATGAGGAGCCTGCCGCGCCACAGCTGCCGGATCCAGGTGATGTCATCCCAGCCGATGGTCGCATCGAACAGCTGTGGAATCACCGTGCTACCGCCGAGCGCGGTGGCGGCGGATGGGGGCAGGAAGACCTCGAGATTGCGGAAGCGCGGCATGCCGTGGCGACCGAGAACCTCGAACAGCCAGCGCGGGTGCCGCAGTACGTCGAGCGCGGTGCGGATAGTGGGTTTGCCGGGGGCGCGATAGCAGCGCTGGTCCCATTCACGGTTGCCGAACACGTTGGCGTCGGTTGTGAACACCAGCGCCTCGTAACCCGCCGCCGCGGCGCGCTGCATGATGTCGCGCGCGATGGCACGGTCCTTCAGCACATAGAGCTGCATCCACAGCCGTCCGCCGGCACGGCTGGCGACCTCCTCGAGACGGGTCGTCGACAGGGTGCTCAGGGTGAATGGCACGCCGAGCCTGGCGGCCGCCCGCGCCAGCGCCAGATCGCCCTGCGGGTGCAGCATGCCATTCAGGCCGGTCGGGGCGATGACCAGGGGCGCGTTCGCCGGGCGCCCGAGAATCGCGGTGCGCTGATGGCGCGCGGCGGTGTCGATCAGCGTTTGGGGGATCAGCCGCAAACGCTCCAGGGCTTCGCGGTTGGCGCGCAGCGTCACCTCGTCGTCGGCCCCGCCCTCGACGTACTCGAACACGAAGCCCGGCACCCGGCGCCGGGCAATCTCGCGCAGATCGGCGATGTTGAGCGCGCGTGACAGATCATTGCTGCCGAACGGACGCCGCTTCCAGGGCATGCGCAACCTCCTGGCGCACCCCGGCGCCGGCTACATCAGGGCCACGCTGATGCGCGAGGCGACGAAGGTGTTGGTGCCGACATTGTATTGCCCGACCGCGACCAGCCGGTAGATCTTGTTGGTACCGTTGAACGTCGCGGACAGCGCAGCGGCAAAGCCGCTGATGCTGTTGAATACCGACACCCCGGTGCTGAGGCTGGCGCTGCCGATCGCGAGCTGCAGCCTGCTTTGATCCGCGCCCACCGTGGTGATCAGCGGGCTGGCGGGGAAGGAGCTCAGCGTCTTCAGGTCCAGCGCCGCCGGCCCGGTGCGGATTTCGTGAATGGTCCCGAGGTTGGCGTTGTTCAGGGCCACGACCAGGCCGGCACTGCTGTCGCTGAGGAAGGGCGCGGTCGCGCCGCCGTTGATCCATTCAACCACCAGGCGCTGTTCGGTCGCGGTGCCGGCGGTGATGGCGGTGGCAGTGAAGTCCGGAGGCGCGGAACCGAACGCGTTGACCATGCCGTCGACCTGCAGCAGCGTGGCGGCAGCGGTGGCGCTCTCGTTGAGCGAGCCCGTGTTCACTGCGTAAGCGCTTGGGTTGGCATTCTGACCAGCTGTGGTACCGGTGCCGGCGAAGTTGAAACCGGCAGGCGCGAAGTTGCCGAGCGACAGGACGTCGAGCGAGGCGCTGCCTGCGGTCGCGGAGTTGAGCGTGCCCCAGATGCGGGTCGAGGCGAGGCGCACCTGGCCTGCGGTGGCGTCCATGGTGGTGAAGTTGCCGGAGGTGTCGAAGCTGCTCTGGCCGGACACGTCCAGTTGCTGCCCGACCGAAACGGAAAGCGGAGTCAGGCCGCTGGCGGCCACGCCATCCTCGCTCACCACCGTGGCGCTGCCGAGGGTGACCGTGGCGTTGTTCAGGATCGTGACGACGCCGAACCGCGTGACGGAGGTCGCGCCGTGCACGGTCAGGGTGTTGGCGCTGCGGGCGCTGACGACGCCGCGGATGTGGTCGGCGAGGGGACTCTCGAGGCTGGTCCCGACATACACCGCCGTGGCATGGAAGCCGGGCGTGATACCGGACAGATCCCCCAGCGTTCCGTAGGCGGCGGTGGGCGTGTTTTCCGGCAGCGACGCCATGGCGGTGAGTCCCGCCGCTCCGGTGTAAGCGACTCCATTGATGTTGAAATAAGTCTGCGCGTTGGTGCTCACCGTCACGGCACCCAGCGCCGACACCAGGTCAGTCAAGGGCCGCACGTTCATGACGTAGCCGCTCGAGCCGCTCGGCACGGTGACGAGCAGGCCCCGTGCGCGTATGACGGTGGCATCGGCCGGTGCCGGCGTCATCACCAGGAACGGTCGCACCGTCACCGTGGGAATCGTGGTCGAGGTGTTGATGGAGTTGGATGCCGCAAGGTCGATATCAATCGCCAGGCGCGTCGACTCGCCCCGGGTGATCACCAGCGGATGATTGGGATCGAAGGTGATGGTGAGGGCGATGGTGCTGAGTCCGCTCCCGGTGCCGCTCACTGCGGTGGCCGCGACCGCTTGCCCGTTGACGTTGACCCAGATGCTCGCGCTCGTGTAGTCGAGGGTGAGCGTGGCGGATTTGTACGTTCCGGACGGCACGGCCGGCACTTCAAGCAGTTCCGCCAGGTCGGTGAGGGCGGCGAGATCGACGCTCTCGACGGTCAGCAGCGGAGCCACGACCGCGCCGTTGGTGTCGGTCAGCGAGATCGAATCGATCCCCACACGGTAAGCGGCAAAATCGCCACTGGTATCTGACAGGGTGATGACCGGCGTGCCCGGGGAGGTGGAACTGCCGCCGCAGCCGGCGAGCAGGGCGGTGAGTCCCCACGCGAGGGCGGTCAGGGGCCGCCCAGAGCGGCTCCGGCGAGTGCGAACGACGGTCATCAAGACATCCCCTTCGATCCGGTTTGGGCGCGGGCGCTCTCGGCACCGTCGCTTAGAGGCACGGACGGGCAATCCGTTCCCCGTAATTACAGTGACTTACGTGTTGCCCGGCCCGGAAAGCGGGCTAGTTTACCGGTTTCGCGCCGAATTCAGTTGATCGTCACCTGCACGGCGCCCGTCGCGCTGCCGCGCAGGTCGATCGCCGTGGGATACGACTGGCGCTGCAGCGTCTCGGGCGCGTCGCGCGAGTTCCAGGCGCGGACCGCGACGTAATAAAGAGCCGCCGAGGTGCCGCTGGGCAGGCCGTTGACGGTGATGGTTGCGCCCGCGCCCGGTACCAGCGCCGCATCGACAGGCGTCGTGGCCACGAGTGCGCCGTTATGGGTCACGAGCAATTCGCCGTGATCGTATTTGCGTGCTGTCGCCTGGGTGACGGATGCGGAAATCGAGCCGGAGGTGACGCCCGGGGCGAGCGTCAGAGCCGGCACGGCGACCGCGACCGGCGTCGTCGTGCCGACTGGCGGCGCGGACACCGTGGTCGTGAGGGTTCCGTCGGTGAACGAGGGCGCACTCGCCGCGACGAGGTACCGCCCGGCGCCTTCGACGGGCGCAGCACTGACCAGTGTCACGGACGCGCCGCTGGAAGAGTAGGTGCCCGAATCGATCGTGCCCCTGGACAACGCCTGGGGGTTGGCCAGCACCTGGTTGAAGGGATCGATGGGGCTCGCCTCGATGACGTAGGGAACTTCCCCTGCAGTCGCCAGCGTCTGATAGAAGGCGACCTGCGCGCCGGCGGGCAGCGCGGCACCGCTCGCGGGGGCGGGATTCGCCATGTAGGCGGTGGCTGCGCGCGGCACCAGCGTACCCACCGACACCGGGTTGATCGTGGTTGCGTTGGCAGTGGCTTCGGTGCCGGTGGTAGTGGTGGTGGTCGCCGTGATCGCGCGGCTGGCGAGGGTTACCTGCACCGTCTTGATGATAATGGTCGCGATTCCCGGGCCATGAATGACGAGGTCGTAATCGGCAGGGGTCGAGGAGCTCGTCGCGAGCGGGTATAGCAGGAAGCTGCCGTCCGCATGCACTGGTGCGCGGCTCACCACCACGTGGCGCGTGCCGTCGGCGCTCAGCGACTGCGCGCTCACCTCGATGGCCGGCAGGCTCGCCGTACTGGAAATTCCTGTGAGGTTGGTGAACGTCAGCTGCCCCTGGATTCCGCCCACCTCGGACAGATCGAAGGCGCTGGCATGCGAGCTCAACAGGATGCCGTTGGGGGTGGTCGCGGCCGCGGCGGCGTAGGTAAACGGCGTGAGGTCGCGCGCGCCGTCGAAGGTGATGGCGAATGATGTGGTCGTCGTAGTCGTGGTCGGTGTCGTGGGTGTCGTGGGTGTCGTGGTCGGTGTCGTGGTCGGTGTCGTGGTGTTGGGTGTCGTCGCCGTGAGGGTCGTGCCCGTGGTGGTCGTCGAGGTGCCGGCCAATGCGGCGCCGACATTGCCTACCGGCACCTTGAGCGTGCCCTGGATGCCGATGCCCTTGTCTGGATTGAGCAGCTCGA